>Ga0169931_10003502_pt1 | contig 24839 bp, 19 predicted proteins | sample Kivu_15m_20L_FD_129675 | JGI IMG/M metagenome (GOLD analysis project Ga0169931, IMG submission 129675) | Freshwater microbial communities from Lake Kivu, Western Province, Rwanda to study Microbial Dark Matter (Phase II) - Kivu_15m_20L... | ecosystem: Environmental > Aquatic > Freshwater > Lake...
CCATGCATAGCGCTTGGAAAGCGAGAGTGCACGCGGCGTTAATTTGACCGGTGCAAGCCATTCACGCAGATCGAAAAATCCCTGCGCAACTTCACGCGCACTTTCATCCGGACCATCCAGTGCGGGCAGCTTGCCCTCTTGCTCGGCTTCGTCCAGATTGGCCGTGAACAAAACACCATCAACAGAAATCAAGCGTCCCTGCTCAGCCCAAGTACCCAGCGCCACAAACTCATCAATCGTGACGATCAGTTTATTCGGCCACTCGCGTCGTACCGAGGCATGCTGTACCCACGGTACGGTTTCAAACGCTGTGCGCGCAGCGGCCAGGTCCATGCTGAAAAAATTTCCTCGCAAGCGCTGCAAGGCCGCACTGCGCACAGTCGATTCATCGACATAACGCAGTGGCTTACCCGGTACTGCGCGCACATGAATCTCGGTTAATTCGAACAACGGCAATCTCGCCGTCCAGCGATAACCGGCGTACAGCAGGGTGAGCAGCAGCACACCCAACATGGCGCGGGTGAGTGAGTTCAGCGTTTTAATGTCATTCCACATGCATACGCCTCAATGCGGTTTCCAATCAGCTGACACTTGCAGATCCAAAGCTGCGCTGCGCAAAATCGCTACACACAACTGCTCATAAGGCATACCGGCAACCGCAGCAGACATCGGCACCAATGAATGACTGGTCATGCCAGGCGAGGTATTTATTTCCAACAGATACGGCTGCTGATCGGTCGCGCGCACCATCACATCAGCACGCGCCCAGCCACGACAACCCAAGCTGCGATAAGACGCCAACGCCAACTGCTGCACTTGCTGCTCCAGCGCTGCTGGTATGCCACTCGGACAGAGATACTGGGTCTGGTCGGAAAAATATTTGTTTTGATAGTCGTAGTTAGAATCCGGCGCGATGATGCGCACCACCGGTAAAGCGCGGGCATGATCACCGGTACCGAGCAGTGGACAAGTCAGCTCCATGCCACTGATAAATTCTTCTGCCATCACGGCTTTATCAAACTTGGCAGCAAGTGCATACGCAGCAGGTAATTGAGCTGCATCAGTCACTTTGGTGAGGCCTAGCGTTGAGCCCTCATGCGCCGGCTTGACGATCAGCGGCAAGCCAAGCATATGCGCCACGCTGCGCCAGTCGCTACCCGCATGCAGCATTTCAAACTTTGGCGTTGCCAGCCCGTGCTGTAACCAGAGGCGTTTGGTCATCGCCTTGTCCATGGCGATGGCCGACGCCAACACGCCGGGCCCTGTAAAAGGAATACCTAATTGTTCCAAGGCGCCTTGCATGGTGCCATCCTCACCGTAGCGGCCATGCAGTGCGATGAATACGCGATCAAATTTTTCATTAGCGAGCTCAGCTAATGAACGCTGTGCAGGATCGAATGCGTACGCATCAATACCCTGGGCTTGCAAGGCTTGCAGCACACCGGTACCAGACAAAATTGAAATTTCACGCTCGGCCGAGCGACCACCAAACAACACGCCGACCTTGCCGAATTCATTTCCGTTCTGGTGGCTCATGCTTGCCTCAGCTCGGGAACTGTTTGCGTCAATTGCTGCAACTGCGCCGGTACGGCGGCAATTGAACCGGCACCCATGGTCATCACAACATCACCATCGCGTGCCATCTTGATCAATACCTCGGGCATCTCGGCGATGTCTTCGACGAATACCAATTCTGTTTTGCCTGCAACGCGCAGTGCATGTGCCAGCGAACGACCATCCGCCGCCGGTATCGGCTGCTCACCCGCCGCATATACATCGGCCAGCACTAACACATCCACACTGGCCAATACCTTGACGAAATCTTCAAACAAATCACGCGTACGGGTGTAGCGATGCGGTTGAAACGCGAGTACCAACCGTCGATCTGGAAACGCACCGCGTGCAGCAGCAATCGTGGCTGCAGTTTCGACCGGGTGATGGCCGTAGTCGTCTACCAAAGTAAAACCCCCGCCACTCGGTAGCGGTAAAACCCCGTACTTGGTAAAGCGACGTCCGACCCCATTGAACTCGGCCAGTGCTTTTTGAATCGATTGGTCCGGTACATCCAGTTCACGCGCAATCGCAACCGCCGCGCAGGCGTTTTGTACGCTGTGCATACCGGGTTGATTCAGTTTTATGTGCAGTGGCGGGTACCCATCCTGCACCACCGTGAATTCCATATGGCTATTAACGGCGCGTGCATCAACTGCACGTACATCGGCATCTGCGTGGAAACCGTAGGTCATGACCATCTTCGAAATGAAGGGCATGATCTCGCGCACATTGGGATCGTCGATGCAGAGTATCGCCACGCCATAAAACGGCAGCCGATTGGTAAACTCGATGAAGGCTTGCTTCAGCTTGGCAAAGCTGTGATCGTAGGTCTCCATGTGGTCGGCATCGATATTCGTGATGACCTCAATCACTGGTGACAGATTCAAAAATGATGCATCAGATTCATCTGCCTCGGCGACGATAAAGTCACCGCTACCCAGCTTGGCATTGGCGCCAGCGCTGTTCAGTCGACCGCCAATGACAAACGTCGGGTCCAGTCCCGCCTCAGCAAGGATGCTGGCCGCCAGACTGGTGGTGGTAGTTTTACCGTGCGTGCCGGCGATTGCGATACCACGCTTCAAACGCATCAATTCAGCCAACATCACCGCACGCGGCACGATAGGAATATGTTTCGCGCGTGCTGCTCTTACTTCGGGGTTGTGAGCCATCACTGCAGTCGACGTAACGATGGCGTCAGCGCCCGCGATATGCTCAGGTGCGTGACCAATGTGTACCGTGGCACCCAACTCGGCCAGACGGCGGGTCGCGGCGTTGTGTGCCAAGTCGGAACCAGACACGGTATAGCCAAGGTTCAGCAACACCTCAGCGATGCCGCTCATGCCCGATCCACCGATGCCAACAAAGTGAATATGTTTAACTTTATGCTTCATTACTTTCCTAAATCTTCCAACACGCCCGCGATGGTGTCGTTCGCATCACGCTTGCCCTGCTGATACGCATGCTCGGCTAACTGCAGACAGCGCTCACGCGTCATGTCGCGCAGTAAGCTGGCTAGCGCATCGGCACTCAAGGCTTGCTGCGGTAAATGAATCGCAGCGCCATTACTGGCCATCCATTGCGCATTGTTTCTTTGGTGCGAGGTGGTGGACACAACCAGCGGTACCAATACCGAGGCAACACCCGCCGCGCATAACTCAGTCACCGTAATCGCGCCGGCGCGACAAATCACCAAGTCAGCCTCGGCATAGCGGGTCGCCATATCGTCGATAAAGTCGACCACTTCCGCCTCGACACCTGCATCTGCGTAGTTTTTTTTCAGTGTGTCTATATTTTGTTTGCCGGATTGATGCACCACATGTGGCCGATCCTGCACAGGTATTCGTGCTAATGCCGCCGGTACGGTGTCATTCAAGATGCGTGCGCCTAGGCTGCCGCCAATCACCAATACCTGTAGCGGACCACTGCGGTTCAAATAACGCTGGGCCGGTTCAGGCAGATTACGAATCTCTTTGCGTATCGGATTACCGGTAATTTGAGACTTTGTGTGCGATGTGCCTGCAGTAGAAAAACCAAACAGAATTTTTTTTGCGAAGGGTAGCAATGCCTTGTTCGACATCAGCAAGGCGGCATCAGCGTTCATCAACGCCAATGGCTTGCCATGAACCGCTGCCATCAACCCACCCGGCACAGTCACATAGCCACCCATACCGAGCACAACATCTGGCTGCCGACGACGAATGATGGCGCCACAACGAACTAAGCCAAAGATCATCTTCGCGACGCCCTTGATTGCATGCAGCAGACCTTTTCCGCGCAAACCTGCAAAATCAATCGCATCGAAAGCAATCCCGCGCGCAGGCACGATATCGGATTCCATGCCGCGTAGCGTGCCCAACCAAGATACTTGCCAGCCGCGTGCACGCATGGTGTCGGCGATCGCAAGACCCGGGAAAATATGGCCGCCGGTGCCTGCTGCCATGATCAGGAGGTGTTTCATACGCGCCCTCCGCGCATGATCATGAGGTATCTCCTGCGCAGCCTCCGCGCATCATCACAGCGATTTTGGTTCCGGCCGTGCGCCATGCGCACTTAACTTCGCTGCGCGAAGTTAGCCTGCACCGAAACCTCGTCGGCTGTCTGAGTGCGAAGGCTATTGCACTCATACGCGGCCTCCGCGCATCATGACGCGGTTTTCATAGTCAATCCTTAGTAAAACTGCTAAACCGATGCAGTTAATCGCGATGCCAGAGCCGCCGTAGGACATAAGCGGTAAGGTGAGACCTTTAGTGGGTAGGAGGCCAAGATTGACGCCCATGTTGATGAAGACTTGTACACCCAGCCAGATACCGATGCCTTTAGCGACAAGACCGGCGAAGAATTTTTCTGCGGCGATAGCTTGGCGACCGATGTCGAATGCCCTGCGGACGATCCAGTAGAACGCTGCAGTGACCGCCAGCACGCCGACCAGACCGAGTTCTTCGCCTATCACTGCCAGCAGAAAATCGGTATGCGCCTCGGGCAGGTAATGAAGTTTTTCAACGCTGCCGCCCAAACCAACACCGAATAATTCACCGCGACCGAATGCAATTAGCGAGTGCGTGAGTTGAAATGCTTTGCCGAGCGCATTGCTTGGATCCCACGGGTTGAGGTAAGCCACCATGCGCTCATAGCGCCAAGGCGAGATCAGCACAATCGCACCAAACACCGCACTCAACACGCCGAGCATGCCGGCAAACCAGATGATGTTGAAGCCGCCGAGGAAGAGCACACCCATGGCGATGCACACAATCACACCAAACGCGCCGAGATCGGGCTGCAGCATCAGCAAGCCACCACACATGCCGACCGCCACTGCCATCGGGAAAAATCCTTTCGACAAGCTGTGCATGTACTGCTGCTTGCGCACGGTGAAGTCGGCGGCGTAGAACACCATCATCAGCTTCATCACCTCGGATGGTTGCATGCTGAGACCACCCACGCCGATCCAGCGCTTGGCACCATTGACGCCTTTTCCGAGGCCCGGGATCTGTACCAGTGCAAGCAGGACCAATGCGCCAATGAACAACCAGGGTGTCCAGCGCTCCCATTGTTCAACGCGCACTCGGAATGCAAGCAAACCCGCGATCAACCCGACTGCAATAAATGCGGCTTGTCGAGCAAGGAAATGATGATTTTTGTAGCCCGCATACTTGGGCGAATCAGGCAAGCTGACAGACGCCGAGTACACCATCACCATGCCAAGCAGCAGCAGCAACGCGGTGACCCATACCAAGGCTTGGTCGTACTCCAGCATGCTGGAACGCTGGCCGATACGATTTTCGATACGCGCTTCATTCGACGTATCTGGCGACATGAAGTCGGGCATGGTCATTCTCATGCCAGCACCTCGCCGCGCGCCAAACCCAACTCATGCACCGCATCGACAAATACCTCGGCTCGATGCGCGTAACTGGTGAACATATCGAAGCTGGCGCAAGCCGGTGACAACAGCACCTGATCACCTTCGCTCGCTTGCTGTGCCGCGGTGTTGACCGCTTGCTGCAGGCTATCGCAACGAAGCACGGGTACCTGCGTCGAAGCAATCGCGTCCGCAATCAAAGGTGCATCCCGACCAATCAGGATCACGGCTTTGACATGACGCGCAACCACCGGCGCCAGTGGTGAAAAATCCTGCCCTTTGCCGTCACCGCCGGCAATCAGAATCAAGCACGCTGCATGGCCCGCACCCAAGCCTTTCAAGGCGGCGACCGTGGCACCCACATTCGTGCCCTTACTGTCATCGAAGTATTCAACGCCCGCGATCGTAGCAATCAGCTCAACCCGATGCGGCTCACCGGTGTACTGGCGGGCAGCGTGCAATATCGGTGCGAGCGGCAAATCAATTGCGCGACATAGCGCCAGCGCTGCCAATACATTGGTGGCATTGTGCTGCCCCCGAATTTTCAGGGCATCGACAGGCATTAATCGATTGATGTACAGCTCAACATCCTGACGTGGCTTGCCGCGCTTTTTCTTTTCACCCTCGTCATGCGCCATGGCCAGCATCAGCCATTGCATGCCACCCTCGTCCGATAAACCAAGGCAATCCGGTGCGTTCGGCTTATCGATGCCAAAGCTCACCACCATCGATGAAGGTTTGGCCATCGCCATCACCATGGCATCATCACGATTCAGTACACGTACCGTATCGGGGCCAAAGATGCGCGCCTTGGCAGCGGCGTAAGTCGCCATGTCTTCATGCCAATCGAGATGATCTTGGGATAAGTTGAGCACTACCGCGGCGTCTGCGTTCAGTGAATATGTGCTGAATAGCTGGAAGCTCGATAGCTCGAGCACCCAGCATTGCGGCAGCTGACCTTGCGCCAATACGTCGCGCAGCACATCCAGCGTAGTTGGGCTGATGTTACCGGCCACCTGCACACTCAATCCAGCAGCAGCAACTAGCTGGCCAGTGAGTCGTGTGACTGTAGTTTTGCCATTGGTGCCTGTGATGGCGACAATCTTGGGCGAGTAGGCTTGTGACTGCTTCAATGCCTCAAGTGCCTGCGCAAATAATTCAATCTCGCCCCACACCGGTAGATTTCTTTCTTGTGCCGCAGGCAGGATCGCGGCGAGTTCACGATGCGGCGCGAGGCCGGGACTGAGCACAATAAAATCAATACCATCAAGCAAAGCCGGAGTGAATTCACCACTAATAAACTCGGCGTGCGGCACAGCGTCACGCAAGACTGGTAAACGCTCTGGCGCAGCACGTGTATCGGCAACGCGCACTCGGGCATTGCAGTGGGCGAGCCAGCGTGCAATAGCTAACCCGGATTCACCGAGCCCGAGTACAAGTGCTTGTTTGCCTGCGTAGTGCATGACGGTTTTTCTCTGATGACGTGTGCTTATCTAAGTTTCAAGGTCGACAGACCGACCAACACCAACATCATGGTGATGATCCAAAAACGAACTACCACCTGCGTCTCTTTCCAGCCTTTTTGTTCATAGTGATGATGTAAAGGCGCCATCAGCAGGACGCGCTTCCCGACACCGGTACGCATCTTGGTGTATTTGAAGTAAGCCACTTGCAGCATCACGGAGAGTGTTTCAACCACGAACACACCACCCATGATGAACAGCACAATCTCCTGACGAACAATCACTGCAATCGTGCCGAGCGCACCACCGAGCGCCAGTGCGCCCACATCACCCATGAAAACTTGCGCCGGATAAGCGTTGAACCACAAAAAGGCCAAACCAGCACCCGCCATCGCGCCACAGAAAATCAGTAATTCACCTGCACCGGTTATATGTGGAATCAACAAGTATTTTGAGTAAGTCGCGCTGCCTGTCAGGTAAGCGAAGATGCCGAGCGCCGAGCCCACCATGACCGTTGGCATGATGGCTAAGCCATCCAGACCATCCGTCAGGTTGACGGCATTACTGGTGCCAACGATGACGCAGTAAGTGAGCGCAATGAATCCCCATACACCCAGCGGATAACTGATGGTTTTTAAGAACGGGACAATCAAATCGGCCTTCGGTGGCAGATCCATCGAGAATCCGGACTGCACCCAAGCCGAGAACAGTTCCCATACCTTGTCGTTGGTGGAGCCTGATACAGAAAATGCGAGATAAAACGCAGCGACCAGCCCGATCGATGATTGCCAGAAAAATTTTTCGCGTGAGCGCATGCCATTCGGGTCGCGATAAACCACCTTGCGATAGTCATCCACCCAGCCAATCACACCGAAACCCAAGGTGACGATGAGCACTGGCCACAAAAAGCGATTGCTCCAGTCTCCCCACAACAGCACTGCGATGGCGATACCGATCAAGATAAGTGCACCACCCATCGTCGGCGTACCGGATTTCACCAAGTGAGTCTGCGGTCCGTCGGTGCGCACTGCCTGCCCAACCTTTAATTCGGTCAGCTTGCGTATCACGGCTGGGCCAGCGAACAAGCCGATCAAGAGTGCAGTCAGCGTCGCAAATACCGCGCGAAATGTGATGAAGTTAAATACGCGCAGCGCACCGAGCTGATCCTGGAAATATTGTGCAAGCCACAGCAGCATCTCAATGCCCTCCTGCGGCTGCGCCGGTCAAGCGTTGCACAACACGTTCCATTTGCATGAACCGCGAACCCTTGACCAGCACACTGGCGCCGGGCGGAACGCTGGCGACTTCATCATTGAGTGTTTCCATGGTCTCGAAATGTCGTGCCGGCCGACCAAAGGCACGGCTGGCGTGTCGGGCAAGTTCGCCGACGGTATAGAGCTGATCGATGTGACGCGCGCGCGCGTACTCGCCAATCTCTTCATGAAACGCCACGCCTTCACTCCCTACTTCGCCCATATCGCCCAACACCAAGGTTCTTGGTGCGGGTGCATGCGCCAGTACATCGATGGCCGCACGTACCGAATCCGGGTTGGCGTTGTAGGTGTCATCGATCACGATGGCGCCATTGGTCGCCTGTTTTTTCTGTAAACGTCCAGCGACGGGTTTAAATGCTGACAAGCCTTGCGCGATGGTCTGCAAATCAATACCGATTGCTAGTGCGGCTGCGCATGCGGCCAACGCATTACGAACATTGTGCTGGCCAGCGGCCGACAAAATGAAAGTCACCTGTTCGCCGCGTGCATTGATCACGATTTCGCTACCGAAATCAACTGGCGTCCATCGCGCCGTGACGGCCGCCTGCTTATCCAATGCAAAGCTGAGCAAACGACGTGAACCGGCATAGGCTGTCCACAAGGGCGCAAACTCATCGTCAGCTGGAAACACGGCGCAGCCATCATCGCCTAGCCCATGAATCACAGCGCCGTTTTCTTCAGCGACGGCAGCCACACTCGCCATGAATTCCTGATGCTCACGCTGCGCGTTATTTACCAAGCCCACGGTAGGTAAAGCAATCGCTGCGAGGCGTGCGATTTCTCCCGGATGATTCATGCCCATCTCGATCACGGCAGCACGATGCGCTTGGTTCAGGCGAAATAGAGTGAGTGGCACACCAATTTCATTATTCAAATTACCGCGCGTCGCCAGATAATTTGTTTCACCGAATGCACTGCTCAGAATCGCAGCGATCATTTCTTTGACGGTTGTCTTGCCATTACTTCCAGTGACACCGATCACGGGAATACTGAATTGCTTGCGCCACCACTGTGCGATTTCTCCGAGGGCGTAGCGTGTATCGGGAACAATCAAAGCCGGTACTTCAACATCATCCGGCATGCGCTCAACGATCACTGCCGCTGCACCACGCGCCACTACGTCAGCGAGGAAGTCGTGCGCATCAAACCGCTCACCACGTAATGCGATAAACAGATTGCCTGCTTCAATCGTCTGGCTGTTTGTGGACACGCCGCTGAAGCGGGCTGGCTTGGTGAGCGTGGCACCGGGTAAGGCGCTGAGCAACTCATTCAGGGAGGCTTGCATCAATGCCCTCCATGACGAGTGGCGCAGCTTGCCAAGGCCAGCGCAGCGTGATCGGCATCGCGAAACGCCAGGCGGCGGCCTTTGACTTCATGATAATCCTCGTGGCCTTTCCCTGCCAGCAGAATCACGTCTTGCTTGTTCGCGTGACGTATCACCGACAAAATCGCGGTGGCACGATCTTCAATAATCTGAAGTTTTTGATGCTGCGCTTGCGGTATACCTGCAACGATCTGCGCAATGATGCTGGCCGGGTCTTCCGCGCGTGGATTATCACTGGTCACCATGATGTGATCTGCACGCTCAGCGGCCAAACCCATCTGCGGTCGCTTACCGGGATCACGATCACCGCCACATCCGAACACACACCACAACTCGCCATGACGTGCTGCGGCGACCGGGCGTAAGGTGTCGAGTACTTTTTGCAACGCATCGGGTGTATGCGCGTAGTCGATCACGACCAATGGTGCATCGGTGCCGCCGAGTTGCTGCATCCGGCCCGGCACGGCTTGTAGCGACTCAAGCAAGCTGACAACCTGCGCAAGAGACAGTCCACGCAGCTTGAGTACTGCAGCAATCGCCAGTGCATTGCTGACGTTGAATTTACCGATCAAATGTGTACGAACATTACTATTGCCCTGCGAGGTATGCAGCTGGAAACTGCTGCCATACTGTGTAGTGCGGATATCCGTTGCGGACAATAATTCAATACTATCGACCGCGGCACCCTCGACTGAATAGCCAACGATGTGGGTTATTGGATTTTTTTTACGCAGATGTGCGATCAATCGTAAACCGAATGGATCATCCAAATTAACCACCGCATGCTGCAAACCTTGCCACTCGAACAGCCGCGCCTTGGCCTGCTCGTACGCCTGCATGGTGCCGTGGTAATCAAGGTGATCGCGTGTAAAGTTGGTCAGTACCGCGCAATCAATGTGCAATTCATCAATACGGTGCTGAGCTAACCCAATCGACGAGGCTTCTATTGCAATAGCGCGTGCACCCTCCGCCTTGCGCTCGGCGAGCTGACGGTACAACTGTAATGGGTCGGGTGTGGTGTAGCCGGTTTCGGTAAATGGACCGCTATCACCATGTCGATACAAGCCGATGCCCAAGGTACCCACCACCGCAGTGGGCAAGCCATGGCGCGATAGCGCCTGACCAAGCCACTGTGTGCACGATGTCTTGCCGTTGGTACCCGTGACAGCAACACTGAATAACTCAGTGTCTGGCCGGCCGTACCATTCGTGCGCGATACGGCCAATTTGCTGCGCGAGCCCCGGTATCACTTGATACGGTACTGACCACTCATCGCGCCAGATGAATCCGTCTGCATCATCCAAGGCCACCGCGCAGGCACCGGCATCAATCGCCTGTGCGATGTAGTCACGGCTATCACCACTCTCATGTCGACACGCAAAGAAAACGTCACCGGCTGCGACTCGTCGTGAATCCAACGCGAGTTGTGCTGATGGTGCGGTAGCACGCAACCAGTCGAGCAGCTCGCGGGTACTGGTGGCGATCATCATTACATGCTCTCCGTGATCATTTGGGTTGGCATGATCACGTTCTCGACGCTGGCATCGGGTGGCACATTCATGGCGCGTAAGGCACTCGCTGCCACGTTGGAAAATACCGGTGCTGCAACTTGTCCACCAAAATGCCCGCCTGTGGTCGGTTCATCCACCATCACGGCGATGATGATGCGCGGGTCGGAGATGGGTGCAAATCCAACGAACGAGGCAACGTACTTGTTCACGTAGCGCCCGCCTTCGAGCTTATGCGCTGTGCCGGTTTTACCGGCAACCCGGTAACCACGTACCTGCGCCAGTGGCGCGGTGCCGCCAGGGCCGACGACTTTTTCCATCATGGTGCGCATCTGTTGCGCGGTGCGCTCGGAAATTACACGCTGCGGCAATGGTGGTTGCGTCAACTTCTGGAAAGACAATGGAATCATCTCGCCATTACGCGCGAAGATCATGTAAGCACGCGCCACCTGTATCAAGGACACGGAAATGCCGTGGCCGTAGCTCATCGTCGCTTGTTCAATCGGGCGCCAAGTCTTGTATGGTCTCAGGCGTCCTGCTACTTCACCGGGAAAACCGGTGCGTGGTACCTGGCCGAATCCCACCGAGGTAAACATGTCCCACATCTCTCGCGGTTCGCATTTCATCGCCATGCGCACCGTGCCAACATTGGAAGATTGCTGAATGATCTGCGCCACCGACATCGTGCTGGCGTGTGCATGCGAGTCGCCGATGGATGCGGGACCGAGTGTGATTTTTGCCGGCGTATCAAGCACGGTGGCCGGTGTCACCAAGCCGCGTTCTAGTGCGAGTGCGACAGTGAAGGGTTTGAGTGTTGAGCCGGGTTCGTAGGTATCGGTCATCACGCGGTTACGCAATTGCGCACCGGTGAGGCCTTGTCGTGTATTCGGGTTGTAGGTTGGTAAATTCGCCATCGCCAGCACTTCGCCGGTTTTGACATCCAACACCACAATTGCACCCGCTTTGGCATGGTGCAGCTCAACCGCTTTTTGCAACTCGGTGAAGGCGATGTACTGAATCTTGCCGTCAATCGATAGGGTCAAATCCGTACCATCTTGTGGCTCGCGGATGTAACCAATATCCTCCACAACACGACCGAGTTTGTCCTTGATGACGCGACGACTGCCGGTCACACCGCCGAGAGATTTCTGCTGTGCGCGCTCGATGCCTTCCTGCCCGATATCTTCCACATTGGTAAAGCCCAGCACATGCGCGGCGACTTGACCGGATGGGTAATACCGCTTGTATTCGTTACGTGTATGAATACCTTTGATGTTAAGGGCAAGAATCTGCTCTGCAGTTTTTTCCTCAACCTGCCGCTTCAGATACACAAAGCTGCGATCGGAATCAAATTTTTTATTTAATTCAGGTAGTGGTGTTTCAAGTAATTGTGCGAGCTGGCGCAGTTTGTCTTTATCTGCCTCCACATCTTCTGGAATCGCCCAAATTGCCTTGACCGGTAACGACGAGGCCATCACTTCGCCAAAGCGATCAGTGATCTTGCCGCGCACGGCCGGCAACTCAAGTGTGCGGGCATAACGATAAGCACCTTGGCGCTGCAGGAAATCGGTTGACATTGCCTGCAACCAAAACGCGCGCACTGCAATCGCAACGAAAGCCGCAAATATCAGGAACAGCGCAAGCCGCGACCGCCATGCGGGCAACTTCACCGCCAACACCGGGCTGGCAGAAAAAGCGAGTCCACGCGCAGCCGCTTTTCTGGTGGGCGCGCGCATTATTTCGTCCCCACGCTGAGATACTGGGTGCGTGCCGGCCCAGGTTCACTCATGCCGAGCGAAGCACGTGCAATGGCATCAATACGCGAATGCTTGGCAAGTGCTGATTGCTCATACTGCAGCTGATCCCACTCGGTTTCCAGATTACGTTGACGCAGCTGGGCGCGCTCCAATTCGATAAACAAGCGACGCGCCTGATACTGCGAATTAACCAGTAACAGCGAGCACAGTAGTAACAAGGCCACCACGCTGATTAACGAGCGATGGCTCATGCGCTCGCTCCAGTTGGCAAACGCATCAAACCACGCATCACCGCTGAGCGTGCGCGGGGGTTGAGCGCGATCTCGCTTTCGGAGGGGCGCACCCGCGCAAGTAATTTTGCAGCAGGCGCAGGCAACTCTGCAGCACGAATCGGCAGCCGACGGTCGAGCACGGGCGCGCTGGCCTGCGCAGCCAGGAAGCGCTTCACGATGCGATCTTCCAGCGAGTGAAAGCTGATCACCACCAGTCTCCCGAATGGCGCGAGCAGGTCGAACGCCTGCTTTAGCCCAGTTTCAAGGTCTTCCAGTTCTTGATTGATGAAAATGCGTACAGCCTGAAAAGTCCGGGTGGCCGGGTCTTTACCTTTTTCACGGGTCTTGACGGCGCCAGCCACGAGCGCGGCAAGTTGTCCGGTAGTGGTAATAGGCTCGACTGCTCGGCGATCAACAATCGCCTTTGCAATCTGAAAAGCAAACCGTTCTTCCCCATACGCTCGAATTACTCTCTCCAGGTTGTCCTGCGATACGTTTGCCAGCCACTGCGATGCCGGTATCCCGCGCGTTGTATCCATCCGCATATCGAGCGGGCCATCGGCTCGAAATGAAAAACCACGTCTTGCGTCGTCGACCTGCGGTGACGAAATACCTAAATCCATCAACACACCATCGACTTGCTGAATGCCTTTGGCACTCAACGAACTTTTTATTGCAGCAAAGCTGTCATGCGTAATGCTGAACCGCGCGTCCTGTTGCGCCAGCATTTCACCCACTGCGATGGCCTGCAGGTCTTTGTCAAACGCCAGCAAGCGACCCTGTGCTGATAACTGCGATAACACCAACCGGCTATGGCCACCGCGACCAAAGGTCGCATCGATATAAATGCCCTCGCGTCGCGCGTCAGTGATTGCCAACGCATCGATCGCCTCCTGCAGCAGCACTGTCCGGTGCTGACCACCAGACGCCAATGACTCCGTCATGCGCCGCCATCAAAAAGAAAAATCGTTCAGTACGTCCGGCAAGCCACCAGCAATCGCCTGCGCTTCACTCTCTTCCAGCTTCGCTGCATCCCAGATTTCAAAATGGCTGCCCATACCCAGCAGCATCACCTCACGCGATAACGCGGCGGCATCGCGCAGCTCGGGCGCAATCAGGATGCGGCCGGCACTATCCATTTCTACATCGGAGGCACTACCCAGAAAAATGCGCTGCCAGGCGCGCGCCGACATCGGCCAATTCGAGATCTGTTCGCGGTGTTGCTCCCACACCGGGCGCGGGAACAGCAATAGACACCCATGCGGATGGCGAGTGATCGTGACCCTGCCTTCGCTCTGCAATGCAAGCGCGTCACGGTGCCGGGCGGGGATCGACATCCGCCCCTTGGCATCCAAACTCAGTGCTGACGCTCCCTGGTACACGCAGCCCATCCCTCTTTATTAGAATATTTGCAATATCGATCGCCACAGGGCGACATCCGCCACTGGGAAAACTCAGCGAAGTTTGTCCCACAAAAAAACACTTTTTGACACTGTTGCCCACTTTAGAGGATGGCGTCAGGCGGGTCAAGGAAAATGACGCAGTGAAACACTGGTTTTTTCCAATGAAGTCAAGGACTTAGACGCACTAGTTGAAGCCGCTTAACGGATCAATAGTCGATAGAAATGAAGGACTTAGCCATATTACTGAAAGTAGAACTTTAGTTATACACATGGGTTTTTAAGGCCTTGAGCTGCAAAGCATCACGGGTGGGTGGGTTGGCGATTTCAAGTGAATACCCGGAACAGGGTGACCCCAACCTCGACACATGCTCCACCCATCTTGCTGCCAAACAGCCAATTTATCTGGAGCATCATCATCATGAAACGGATCCGAGACAGCGGCGTACCGCCCTCTACGCCCAACCATAACGCCAACCACCATCTTGTAGGTGGTCATTCAGGCGATGACGAACAACGTGATATCAATCGGGGTTACGTCAACCAAGGCCAGCAAGCAGGTGATACGGGCAACCCGCCCCCACCTTGAATGCACACCCCCGCTGCCAACCCAACAGCCGCTAATAATCCGCTTGCTCCCCCGCCTGACAATTTCGGTGAGGATGAGCCACTGCCAGACTGGGATCAACTAATGCAGATGATGGACCACTCACCGCCGGTGCTAAATCAACAGCAGCCGCAAGCGGATAAAAATACTTCAGATGACGAAGATGAAGTTTCAGACGCGGATCAATCGGTCGATGACCTATCAGACGATGACTTTTCAGTCGAAAGCGCTTCGTCGGACACTACATCTGACGCTAAAGCCGAATCATATCTTGCTTACTTCGAGAGAAAAATCAAGCCAAAAATTCTTGCCGCAATTAAAGCTGGTGAACATACACTGTTAATTAACCCGAATCATCCCAATGAGTTCCGTGCGCTGCTAGACATATGCCGGCAGCATCCTTCGGTGACGAATCTGGAGATCCACATGCGCCACGATAGGCTCGCTCGAGAACTACCCGAGCTAGACCAGACATTAACGGATTTTTTTCTAACTCATCGTCAAATTCAGACGCTCAAAATTTTTTCTGCGACGCGGTTGATTGTGCCGTGGTCTGCTCAATTGCTGCTTGCTTTATTTAAAAATCCAGCCTTGCAAACCATACGCTTGGATTTGAATGATTTTGCCCCACCCAATCTGCAAGAACACAAGGCGATTGCTGAGGCGATTACAAAAAATACCAGCGTTCAAGAACTACAAATTTTTCTTCATACTGATGCAAAGACAAATGAATTTTTTATCGACGCTTTATCAGAGAACAAGAACCTTACAACACTGGACATTTTTGGGAAGTTACCCGCAGCAAGCGGCATAATACTCGCTAAAATGTTACGATTAAATGCGAACATCAAGTGTTTAAAATTTATTACGACTTGGGAATGTGATTTGGAAGAACTCGCAGCTGCAATGGCTGCCATGTCGCAAAACAATGCTGTCGAAGCTTTGCAATTTGAACAGCCCTATGATTTCATCGAGTTTAGAAAAGAAATCATTGATCCATTATTGACCAATAAAAATCTAAAAACCCTACAGATCCCTCACCGGGGCACATTCAACCCTGAAGTCATGGCGACATTAACGCAACTGATTGGTAAACACCCAAACCTAAGCGCCATCGGTCCGCTACATATTCCTGATAAACCACACACCTTTAATGCATTTATTGAAGACTTGAAATCAAATCCCAATCCGCGGATTCAATCTATTAGCATATCTTGGGAACAAGTAATTTGTATCAAAGGCTTTGATGTAAAAATACCCATCTATGCTAGTTACGTTTTGGATGTTTTTGATGCTCTCAAGGCATTCCCGAATTTGAATAACCTGAGCTTGTACTATTTGCCAGATTTCGACTGTCTTCTCGAGTTTCTAAAACACCGCCCAGGCATAAGCTGCATTGAGCTAACCGACGACACGCTATCCAGCGAACAATCCCAAGAAAAATTATTGGCGCTTGTGAGAAGCTACAGCCATATCACGCAATTCAAATTAGGCGATGGCTATGAAAAAATAAAAGCCAACAATGAAAAGAAATTTCGGCTCGACTTACAGCAGGCACTGGCTTTGAATGCCGAAGTAAGATCTGAGACCACCATCGAAAACACCAGCGCAGCAATGAGCGCTTTATTGCTCGCGCATAGCCAAAGAAATCCAGAGTTACCCGTCATGAATCTGGATGTCATACGACAATTAGTCGCTGCGATGGTTAGCTATCTACCTGCAGAAAAAGTCAAAGCGATTTTTGATGACTTGGTGCTTTATGCCCCGAAAAACTACGCGTCACAAATAATGTGAAGCCGCCCGATAGGCCGGATTCTGTGGCACCCGCCTTGCGGTGGGCGTGACAGTCATTCCTCTAGGCGCCGAATTACTCCGGCGCTCAAGCTTCCTACCCGCACGCTCCGCGAGCAACATCATCGCGTGCCTATTTGGAATTGCTCCGGGTGGAGGTTACCGCGTTTCACCGTAACTAAATACGCTCGTCTCTGTGGCCCTGTTCCGCGCCTCACGGCGGACGGCCGTTAGCCGTCACCCTGCTCTATGGAGTCCGGACCTTCCTCCCGCGACCTCTCGATCGCCGGCGACTGTCTGGGCTGCTTCACCCCCGAATTCTAACTGTTGATCGAAGACTGGGCTAAGCCGGACTGGCTCCCTCAACGCTCGCAGCGCTGCGAGTCAAATGCATTCACAAACATCAAGCCGTCGAAGCCGATCTATGAGATCAAGACCAGCCTTTGATCAGATTATCGAAACACCGGCTTGCGCTTCTCCAGGAAAGCCGAGAAGGCTTCTTTGGTATCGGCACCCTTCAGCATTCGGCTGAAATGCTGCATCTCGCTCTGCATGGCGCTGCTGACTGAACTTTGGATATCCGCCTGCATCAGCTGCTTGGTGATGCGCAGCGACTCAGAAGGCAAGCCGGCCAGCTTGTTGGCCTGCGTCTGAACAAAAGGCATCAGCTCTTCAGCAGGAAGCACACGGTTAACCAAGCCCATGCGCTCCGCCTCGTGCGCATCAAATGCTTCGCCCAGCAACAGCTTCTCGGCCGCGCGCTGGTAGCCCGCGATACGCGGCAGCAGCACGCTCGACGCAAACTCTGGACACAAACCCAGCTGCGTGAAAGGCATCGCAAATTTCGCGCGCTCGCTGGCGTAGACCAGATCACAATGCATCAGCAGCGTGGTGCCAATTCCAACGGCAATACCGGGTACCGCAGCGATCACGGGTTTTGAAGTAGTGCGAAGTGCGTGCATGAACCGTGATACCGGCGTGTCATCATTTTGCGGCAGATGACGTAAAAAATCTTCCAGATCATTACCCGCAGTAAAAGCCTCACCATCGCCTGTAATGATGATGACGCGCACTGCTTCGCTTGCGTCCGCCTCGACCAAGGCATCAGCCGCCGCTTGATACATCGCGGCGGTAATCGCGTTTTTCTTTTCCGGGCGGCTGAAGACAAGCGTAGCGATCGCTTGTTCAGCGGCGAAGCGTATGCTCATTACAGCCTTTCAAAGATACCTGCAGCACCCATACCGGTGCCCACGCACATACTCAACATGCCGTACTTTAAGTTGCGACGTCTGAGCCCGTGAATTACGGTGGCTGCACGAATCGCGCCGGTGGCGCCGAGCGGATGACCTAATGCAATCGCACCACCCAGCGGGTTAACTTTAGCCGTATCGAGTCCGAGATCATTACAAACTGCAAGTGCTTGCGCGGCAAAAGCCTCGTTCAACTCGATCCAATCCAATTGGTCTTGCGAAATACCTGCATGCTTCAAAGCGACCGGTATCGCCTCTTTCGGGCCGATGCCCATAATCTCCGGCGGGACACCACGAATTGAAAATGACATGAAGCGCGCCAATGGCGTGAGGTTGAACTGCTTGAGGATTTTTTCGCTCACCAAGATCAAGGCACCTGCGCCATCGGAGGTTTGCGAACTATTGCCAGCCGTGACACTGCCTTTCGCGGAAAACACCGGTTTCAACTTCGCCAAACCTTCCATCGTCGTATCAACTCGTAGTCCTTCATCTTGAGTGACCATACGAGTTTTGATGTCAATCTCACCAGTAGCTAGATTCGGAAATTTTTCGGTTACTTCAACCGGCGTGATCTCGTCCACGCGATCACCGTTTTCAATGGCGGCGGCTGCACGACGATGTGATTCCACGGCGAATGCATCTTGCGCCTCGCGGGTAATTTTCCACTGCTGCGCAACCTTTTCCGCTGTCAGGCCCATACCGTAGGCCATACCGATATTTTCATCGCGGAAGATGCCGGCGTTGAATGATGGGTGATAGCCCATCAAGGGCACGACTGACATTGACTCCACACCGGCAGCAATCATTACGTCGGTCTCGCCGGTACGAATACGATCAGCTGCCATGGCGATGGCCGTCAAACCAGATGCGCAGTAGCGGTTGACGGTGACGCCGCCCACAGTCTTAGGTAATCCTGCCAACAGCACCGACATGCGCGCGACATTCAATCCTTGCTCTGCTTCAGGAAAAGCACAGCCGACAATCGCATCTTCGATGGTCGCGGGGTCCAGTGTAGGCACCTGCGACAGCGCTGCCTTCAGCGTGTGTACCAGCAGATCATCAGGGCGCATGTGTCGAAACACACCACGCGGCGCTTTACCAATCGGGGTGCGAATAGCGGAGACGATGTAAGCGTCTTGTAGTTGTTTACCCATTCCGTTGTCCTCTGCCGTTCAAGAGATGCTGATCCCGGCCTATGCCGGTGTGATATCAAAAAGCCGATGTGCTTTAATTCGTTCAATTCCTCACTGGCTTGCCGGTCTGTAGCATGCCCATGATGCGCTCCTGCGTTTTTGGATGCGCCAGCAATGACACAAACGCTGCGCGCTCACGGTCCAGCAGCCACTGCTCGGAAACGCGACTACCAGGCTCAATATCACCACCACTCACGACTTCAGCAATCAATTCGCCGATATGCATGTCATGCGCCGAGATAAAACCGCCATCACGCATATTCACTAGTTGCGCCTTGATGGTCGCACTACCGTAACGCCCTGTCACAGGAATCAAGGAGGCTAGTGGCGGACGGTAGCCTGCATCCGACAAGGCCAGCGCCTGCGTACTCGCGACATGCAGAAGTTCATGCGGGTGCAGCACGATGACATCGCCCTTCGACAGGTAACCCATCTTCTTCGCTTCCAGCGCAGATTTCGACACTGCGGCTGTCGCTGCATTCATGTAACGCTGCTTCAAGAACTGCAAAATGTCATTACCTTTCGCCTCACGCGCAGAACGCAGCGCAATCTCTTTTAAGCCACCGCCTGCAGGCACCAGACCAACACCCACCTCGACCAAGCCAGCATAGGATTCAAGCAGAACCACGCGTCGGCTTGCGTGCATCATCAACTCGCAACCACCGCCCAGCGCCAAGCCAGCGACTGCGGCGACGACCGGTACGTTGGCATACTTCACACGCATCATCGCGTTTTGAAAGCGTGCGACGAAAGGCTCGATCGCTTTCGCACCTCCCGACATAAATACGGGTAGCATCGCTTGCAAATCTGCGCCAGCAGAGAAAGCGCCGCCCTCAGCAGCATCTGCATGCCAAATCACCAGTGCGCGATAGTTTTGTTCAGCTTCTGTGATTGCGCGTTCAAGGCCGCTAATGACATCTGGGCCAAGTACATGCAGCTTGGTCTTGGTTGAGAAAATTAATACACCATCGTTTTGATGCCACAAGCGTACTGCGTCATCTTCATGCACTGTGATACCTGCATGACGGCCATGCGGCGTGTTGGAGCCGAGCAGCGGCGCGCGAAAGGCTTGGCGCGAATACACCGGTAGTTCAGTGCGGGGCACATAGGTCTTGCGCGAAGCTGACCATGAACCCGCTGGGGTGTGCACACTATCGCGACCATCAAACACCCAGTCCGGCAACGGTGCAGTCGATAGTGCGCGGCCGGCATCGATATCTTCCTTTACCCACTGCGCGACTTGCTGCCAACCCGCTGCCTGCCATAACTCAAACGGGCCTTGCTGCCAGCCAAAACCCCAACGCAGTGCGAAGTCGATATCGCGCGCGTTGTCGGCGATGGTGTCGAGGTGGACCGCAATGTAATGAAAGCTGTCTCGGAAAATCGCCCACAGAAATTGGGCTTGCGGATCCGTCGAATCATGCAGCGCTTTCATGCGCTTGGCTGGATCTTTTTCTTTCAGAATTCGAACGACGAGTTCATCGGCTTTTGCGCCCGATGCCACATAATCATCACTGCTTACGTCATAACGCAAAATGTCCTTACCGACCTTCTTGAAAAATCCGGCGCCAGTTTTTTGTCCAAGCCGACCCGCCTCAATTAGCTTCGCTAAGGCCGCCGGTAATTGATACAAGGCGTGGAATGGGTCATGGGGCAGCTTGTCGGTCATGGTACGAATCACATGACCCAAAGTATCGAGGCCGACTACATCAGCGGTGCGGAAAGTACCGGATTTCGCGCGGCCGAGTTTTGCGCCGGTCAAGTCATCTACCAACTCGTAGCTGAGGCCATATTTTTCTGCTTCATGCATGATGGCCAGCATGCCGAACACGCCAACTCGGTTGGCGATGAAGTTTGGTGTGTCGATCGCTCTCACCATACCTTTACCCAGCGTACTCGTAAGGAATGTTTCTAGCTGATCGAGTATTCGGGCTTGTGTCGAAATAGTCGGAATCAACTCCACCAGGTGCATATAACGTGGCGGGTTGAAGAAGTGCACACCACAAAACCGACTGCGTAATTCATCTGGCAAGGCGCTGGCCAATTCCGTAATCGAAAGGCCCGAAGTATTTGTTGCAAAAATCGCATGCGGAGCAATATGTGCACCAATTTTTGCGTAAAGCTGATGCTTCCAGTCCATACGCTCGGCAATCGCCTCAATGATGAGATCGGCCTGAAACAACTTGTCGAGGTCGTCATCGAAATTCGCAGTCTCGATTAATTCAGCTTGCGCGCTATCTGCCAATGGTGCCGGGCTTAACTTTTTGAGTTGCTCGATCGCGCGCATCGCTAGCGCGTTACGCGGTTGACCTTCTTTACCCGGCAGGTCAAACAGAATGACCGGTACGCGCGCATTAATGCAGTGCGCAGCAATTTGCGCGCCCATCACGCCCGCACCAAGCACAGCGACTTTTTTTACGATGAAATTACTCACGAAGTAGAACTCCCAATAATAAATACCTGTAGTCAATGAATGACCACGTTAAAAGCCCCTAACAAAATGAGCATCGCGTACGACGCGTGCGCTAGCTAGGCGGGGAGCCGAAGACAGTACATGACGTACGGCGAGGCGATCCCAACAACGCTAGCGCCATTTTGTTTGAGGCTTACGAGGATTAGAACAAGCTCTCGTCCATCTCCATCAAATTCTTCACGCCTGATCGGGCCTGGCGAATGAGCATCGCCGTCTCCGGTAGCAACCTAGCAAAATAAAAGCGCGCAGTCGCCAGCTTGGCTCTGTAAAAATCATCACCAGTGCTTTGCTTGTCCAAAGCGATCTTCGCCATACGTGCAAAGAAATACGCAAACACTAAATGGCCCACCACTCTAAGATACGGCACGGCAGCACCGCCGACCTCATCGCGGTTCATGAAGGCTTTCATGCCGATTTCCATCGACAGCTTGGTCACCTTCTCGCCAATATCGGCCAGCGGCGTAATGAACTCAGCCATCTTTTCGTCGGTACCGTGCTGTTCGACAAAGGCTTTGATCTGATCACCAAACTTGCGCAGCTTCGCGCCATTGTCCATCAGCACCTTGCGGCCGAGCAGATCGAGCGACTGTATGGTGTTCGTACCCTCATAAATCATGTTGATACGTGCATCGCGCACGTACTGCTCCATACCCCACTCGGCGATATAGCCGTGGCCACCATAAACCTGCAATGCCTCGGAGCAGGCAATCCACGCGTTGTCGGTTAAAAATGCCTTGACGATAGGCGTGAGCAACGACACCTCATCGGCTGCTTCTTTGCGCACTTCGGGGTCGGGATGACTCAATTCACGATCAATCAGCAGCGCCACATACGCGGTAAAGGCACGCCCACCTTCGGCATACGCACGCGCTGTGAGCAGCATGCGACGCACATCCGGGTGCACGATGATGGGGTCGGCCGGTTTATCGGTGGCTTTTGGGCCGGTCAGGCTACGGCTTTGCAAACGATCACGCGCATAGGCCACTGCATTTTGATAAGCGACCTCAGTCAAACCAAGTGATTGCATGCCCACGCCCAGGCGCGCAGCATTCATCATGACGAACATCGCATTCAGGCCGCGATGCGGCTCGCCAACCAACCAACCCGTTGCATCGTCAAGACTGATCTGGCATGTGGCATTCGCGTGTATGCCCATTTTGTGTTCGATTGCACTACAAAAAATCGGATTACGCGCGCCGGGTGCGCCGCTGGCATCGGGCAAAAACTTCGGCACCACGAACAGCGATATCCCTTTGGTACCGGCTGGTGCATCGGGCAAACGCGCCAATACCAGATGAACGATGTTAGCGGCCAGATCATGCTCGCCGGCCGAAATAAAAATCTTGCTGCCTGAAAGACGATAGCTACCATCAGCCTGTGGTGTAGCCTTGCTCTTCAACATGCCAAGGTCGGTACCGCAGTGCGGCTCGGTCAGGCACATGGTGCCGGTCCACTCACCTGATACCAGCTTGGGCAGGTAGAGCGCTTTTTGCTCTGGTGTGCCATGCGCGTGCAGACATTCATACGCGCCATGCGACAAACCCGGGTACATGGTCCAGGCTTGATTGGACGAATTCAGCATTTCATAGAACGCGTTGTTGAGCGTAATCGGCAAACCCTGCCCGCCGAACTCGGGGTCGCAGGCCAGTGATGGCCAGCCAGCATCGACATACTGCCGATAGGCTTCTTTAAAACCCTTGGGCGTGGTGACGCTGCGGCTCGCAGCATCAAAGTGGCAACCTTCGCGATCGCCAGCATGGTTCAACGGGAATAGCACCTCGGCGGTGAATTTGCCACCTTCCTCCAGCACCTGATTGACAGTCTCGACATCCAGCTCTGCGTGCGCGGGCAGGTTTGCAAATGCATTCTCAACCTGCAGTAACTCATGCAGCACAAACTGCATATCGCGCAATGGCGGTTGGTAACTGGGCATGCGGGTCTCCTGGGGCAGTCAATAGGTTGGGAAGGGCGACGACTTAACCACGCGAGCGATCCAGCTGGCGCCGGTCGCGTTTTGTCGGTCGGCCGTGAATGGTATCGGCGGGCTCAGTGTAAAGACGGCGGCGCTCGGCTTGTTCTTGCTGTCGTTGCAGGCCCTCGGGGGTTTCTTGGTATAACTGCCGGGCAATGGTTGCCGAGCCGCGCTTGTCCGACAGCGCCAGCACGCGCACCTGCCACTCGGTGCTGCCATTATCAATATCCAACAGCTCGCCGAGCTTCAGCGCCCGCGCTGGTTTGCAACGTTCACCATTTACTCTCACACGGCCGCGCTCGACCGCTTCGGATGCTAACGAGCGGGTCTTGAAGAAGCGGGCGGCCCATAGCCATTTATCGATTCGAGTACCGTCCATAGCGTGATCGTACGCTTTAACGGGTATAGCTGCCCAGCGTCAGCACTTGCAGCACCGTCCGATACAGGCCATAGGCAAAACGATTCCATAGCCGCCGTGGTAGCGAGAGCCGCATCACATCAGACGGCGTGATCACGACACCCTCAGCGACTGCGTCTCGGATCATGCGTTGCAAGTCGGCCGCGAATACCGCATCACGCACAACAATGTTTGCCTCATGGTTCACGAATAGTGAGAGACCATCAAAATTACTCGATCCGACTGTCGCCCACTCGCCGTCGATCACCGCCAGCTTGCCGTGTAATTGGGTCAGTCGATACTCAACAATCGTTACGCCAGCACGTACTAGCCTTGGGTAGAAAGACTGCGCAACTGCATCTTGCATCACAAACTGCCCAACACCAATTAACAGCACCACCTCCACACCGCGCTGAGCGGCGTGCACCATCGCCTTGCGCAGCTTGCGGCCGGGTGCAAAGTAAGGCGTAACGAGCAAGGCACTACGACGCGCCCGACCCAAGGCTTGCAGTAGCGCGCGTTGTATCGCCTTGCGATTGCGAAGATTGTCACGCACCACGAACGCAGCCTCAGCAACTTGTAGTGTGCGCAAGGGCTGCCGATGACTGACATATGAACGAAAACTTCTCAATCGCGTAGTCAAGGGTAAGGAGCCCAGACGTGCCCACTGCGCCAGTACTTCGCCATGTATGGTCTGCACCAATGGGCCGCTAATGCTCACTGCAAAATCCCAACGCGGTGCAGG
>Ga0169931_10003503_pt1 | contig 24835 bp, 21 predicted proteins | sample Kivu_15m_20L_FD_129675 | JGI IMG/M metagenome (GOLD analysis project Ga0169931, IMG submission 129675) | Freshwater microbial communities from Lake Kivu, Western Province, Rwanda to study Microbial Dark Matter (Phase II) - Kivu_15m_20L... | ecosystem: Environmental > Aquatic > Freshwater > Lake...
AATGATAAAGTATAATAATAAGGCTCTATAAGATGATCTAATCATAATGTTGATTTGCCTTTAGCAAATCAACAGAATACAATTCAGCGGGGCTTGCCCCGCCGAGGGGATGGAATCCCCGAGGTTGATTTGATCCGGCAATAGCCGGTCAAATCAACAGTTAGTCAGAGTATACTACTCCACATATTCCAGCCTCAATTCTCAATACATTGTAATTAGTCGCATATATATTACATTGTGTATCTTTTTGAATAACACATTCATTTAAAACAATATCCAAATCAGCACTATCTATTCTACTAAAATTACATGTGCCTGTTGGCTGATGTTCTTCTGGCCTCAAACTAAATGAATATAAATAGATAAAATTTCTTGGTGTTCTTGTGTGATACTGATAAGGTTGTAAAACTCTAAAAACAAAAGCTTCTCTTCTCTTAAATCTCTCATCACCATTTAATCTAATAGTAGCCGATTCAATTGTATCTCCAGGAACCTTCTCCCCATTACTAAAATCAAAAAATTCATATCTCTTATTCACCCCAAACTGATAAATTGGATTAATCTGCAATACCCATATTAACTCTTTTACTGGATGATTGAACGTCATAGGAACTTGCACAACTTTTTGATCAATACCAATAGTATTTACCTGCAATTGCTCAATTAAATATTCTAAATTACAAGATGCAAATTTTCTTCTCTCTTCATTCTCTAAAAATAAATAATCAACCCATAAACTTGCATCCACAATCTGATCACCCTGAACTAAACTGCTATCTGGACCTCCTTTTCCAGGTGGTAATCCATTACTAGAAACCCATAATTCATTAAAATCCCTAAATGCACATATAATTCTCACCTTAGAATACTGCAAACTTATTAAAGGTAAAGCCAATCCGATATTTCTATTAAACCAAAACTGTAATGGAACATACAAATTTAAAGGTCCTGGTTGTGAATCTGTATTAAATACCAACTGCTTTCCAATCATTAAATTATAAGCATATTCCTGTTCTGATTTCAATGTTAATTCACTCCATATCTCTAACCATTGCCCAAAATGACGATCAATTACAGTCCCTCCTATTTCTATATCAATATGTTGAATTATTGCATGACCGATTGAATTTATCCAACTAACTGTATAATCTGGGTTCTTATCTGGTTCACAATTTAAATTGGGTAATCTTATGTTTAAAAAAATTTGAGAAACTAAATCAGCCATGGGATCTATATTTGCATACACTTTACTCCCAAAATTAGGTATTCCATGAAATAATTGCTGAATACTCTCTATCGCAAAATTTGTGTGCCTCTTATAAACTGCTATAAAAAAAGTTATTTGTGGATTTCCTGTTAAATAAACGTCCTGAGGACCATAGGCCGCTAATTGTAATAATCCTCCTGGCATACTTTATATATTATAAAAAATTTTTAAGTATTAAAAAATTTTAAATTATTATTTAATAATGAATGAACAACAACTCGCGAAAATCGTTAATCTCACCTCACAACTACTCCAAGAAAAAGACGTTTACACCAAACAAAATATAGTTAGTGATAAAACCATTTATGCAAAAGAAGGTTTATTTGTCTGTGACTTTAATCCAGCTTATGACTTTTTTATTAAAGGACGAGGCTGTATAACAGGAGATCTTGTCATTAAAGGGAATTTATTCTATGAAAATAATGGATCAGGGATTGAACAAAGTTTTATGGATGTTACATTAAAACCAAATAAACCGTCTGGATTCAGAATAAGAGATGATACACATTCAAAAGGGTTAATGTGGGATCATAAGGAAGATGAATTTATTTTGAGTGATGATAAATATTTTGAATCTAGAAGTATTTCTAATCTCCTGAATCTTAAAATCAGAAATGTTAATTTTATGAACGCATACTGCAAAAATATTCTTATCGATTCATCCATAATTTCAACCCATTCAAACAATAACATCAATGTTGAAGGAAATATTATTCTTAAAGGCAACCTAAAATTGGATGGAATTATGCAAGCAGTTGATGTGTTAAATATTAAAAGCCAAGTTATAACTAAAACTCTAAAAGTAGATGGAAGTTTATTTGTTGAAAATGGAATGGAAACAACTAAAAATATAACTTGTAATAAATTAACATCAATTAATCTTGAAACAGATGAAATAACCGCTGTTAATCTAAATTTACTGGGTGATTTAAAAGTTGAAAAAACTTGTGAAATAAATGGATTCTTTCATGCAAAAAAAGCCGGTGAGTTTTCTCAAGGTCTAGAGGTAAAAGGTAATCTATATATAGGTAAAAACCTTATTTTTACTGATAAAGATGGAGGAATTGCATTTAGTAAATTATCCCATATCGAAAATGCAAGTGTTTCCTACATAAACGGTAAAAAAATATCAAATCAAGGAGATATACTTACCACAAATGAAAATCAAGAAATGTCTAACAAAAGTCTTGGAACTACATTAAATGCTAAATTTAATAAAATTATTAATATAGATAACCCATCAGATCATTATGATGTTGCTAATAAAAAATATGTGGATCAATTTGTAATTGGAAGTCATCTTCTGGAACCAGTTAGATTGGGAACAACTGAGAAATTGGATGCAGTTTTTATGGCATCAAATTATCAATTAATTTCAAAAAAAATGGAATCTCTTATTATCGATGGAATAGAAACAAAAATAGGTGATAGAATCTTAGTTAAAAATCAACAAATAACAACTGAAAATGGAATATATATAGTTATATCAAAAGGACACAAAAATCAACAGTGGATTTTACAATTAGCGGATGATTGTATTGATATATTGAAAAATAGACCAAGAATTACACCGTTGGTGTTGGTAAAATTTGGGGAGAAAAATGTTAGATGTTTATTTGGAATTAATTTTTTGAATCAGAGTGTATGGGAATTTTTGAATAGTGAGGAATTTATTAATTATAATATAATCGAGAAAATGGAACAATTTAACAGAAAAATGGAACATTTGGAAAAACAAATTTTATAATATTCGTTCATAAATGGATTAAAGATTGCATAATTTATTATATTAAAGATGAATGACAAAGATACTCTTTCATATTTAAGAAACATTGGAAAAAAAATAGAGGATAGTGAATTTCGTCTCAAAAAAGTTGAAGACCAAATTCACTATGATCCAAAAAAAGGATTAATTATAAAAGGACCCATACATTATTCTGGAAATTTATATCCTTCTTCCATATCAGACATTGGATCAGTTGGAAATTTTGTCCAGAATCTTTATTTATCTGGAAAAATTATTTATCCAGACGCTCTCGATTTTGGTGTGAATAATGATTTCAGAATTGATAAAATGGGTAAAATTGGATTTCACGCGAATAAAAAATTAGATGGATTAACTATTAAAGGATTAAACAGTTTTATCATTCAAAATGCCAAATATATTGGTGAAGATACTTTATTATTCCAGATTTCAAATGGTTCTATGGAAGATTTTATTTCTAATCAAGATATTTTAGTTATCGAATTAATTAATTATCAAGCTACTAATATTACTAGAGATAGGGTTGAAATTCAATCTCTTAGTGGTGATAAAACACATTTGGAAATTGGTAACTCATATGATATGATTGTTTATAGTAGCATTATGGGTTTAAGAACAGCAAAAGATGAAGAAATTTTAAAAGTAAATGCAGTTGGAGATGTTTTTTATAAGACAATGGAAAGAAAGGCTGATTGGAATATAAATGGGTCCATTCATTGTAATCAAATATCTTCTAATAGCATTGAAGTAAAAAATTTAGTTATTACTGATGACGAAACTCCAATCATACCCAATTTAAATGCAGAATATTTATGTGGTAAAAAGGGTCCAATTAATGGTGAAATTGTAAGCACAAAAGATAAACAACAAATATGGAACAAAAGTTTTGGAGATGATTTAATAATGAATCATAACAGAATTATTAATATGAATGATCCATTGTATGATACTGATGCTGTTAATAAAAGATATGTTGATAGATATTTATCTGGATTAAAAATAGCTCCTTCTGTTAAATGTGCATCATTGGAGAATATTGAATGTGATTATGAGAAAAAGACTATGAAACTCCATATTAGAACTAATTCTGGATTTGATTCAGATGAATTGAAAGACATTTTTGATGGATATCATTTAAGAATTAATGAGAGATGTATTTTGTTGAATCAGACAGATGGAACTCAAAATGGAATATATATTTTAACTACTGATGGATTGGATGGTTCTAGAAAAGTGTTACAACGTGTTGAGGATTTTAATAAGAGGAAGACGGGAGATGAGTTAAAGTCGTATTATGTTTTTGTGGAGAATGGGAACAAGTATGGGAATACTGGATTATGTTTTGATTATGTTGAGGAATTTGAATGGGATGAGACGCCAATAAAATTTAATGTTTTTTCTAGAGCTGAGAGTTATGGTGTTGGTAATGGAATAAAAAAGACAAGAAATAATTTTTCATTGAATATTGGGGAGGAGTTTGTTTTCGAGGATGGAAAATTGGAGTTAAAAAAGGCGTTTATGGGTAATGAATATTTTAAGAATCCAAATTTTCATATGATTGGTGAGGGAGGAATAGATTTGGATAAGTCAGTGATAAATTTGGGTGATAATTTTAAGATTGGGTTAAAAATTGATCGAAAACAATTTCATTTTGGGAAGAATGGAGAATTGAAGATAAATTCTTTTGCAAAAGGAGATCTTTCAATTGGAGATGAATTGAATATTAGTAAGAGTATTTCTTCTATGACATTCCAGAATGTTTATCAATTATTTCCCCCAAATAAATTTAACATCACTCTCCAGTATAGTGAGGATTTTTTTGAGAAGGAAAAAGATAGAGTTGTTCAATATTATATATGTAGTTTAAATTCAGATGGGAAAGAGACATCTTATAAAGCAAGCGATGAGATATATTATTCAGATGAAGTTAAAAGTGTATTTGCTACTATAGAATGGGAATTAGCAAATGGAAGTGATGGATATGTAATTTATAGAAGAATAAATAGTGCATATTCATTTATAAAAGTATCTCCAGTTGAAACCCAATTATTAGACATATTAGTTCCAAAAAATTTTACAAAAATAGATTGGAAGCCTTGTATGGAACCAGATAATATAAATAAAACTGTTTTGGTTGTCAATAAATTTGGAACATTAGGTTCAAATTATATTACAAGTGGTGGATTAGGAATTGGAACAATTAATCCAAAAAGTGCATTACACATAATGAGTAATGAGGTGAATAGCGAAGGAGTTCCTTTAATTATTGAGAGCAGTGAGAAGGATAAGGAGAGTATGAGATTAATTAAAAAAGGTATATCAGATGGGGGAGGAGTGAAGATAGTTGGAGAATGTATGGAAGGAAAAGCAACATTAGAATTAGGTAAAAATGTAAGATTATTATCAGATACTGATGGTGTTATATTTTTAGGTAGAGGTGACGAAAATATGGATATTAATGAGAAATTAGGTTCAGATACATTTACAGTTCAATTAACTGATGGAGGAATATATAGTGCTGGAGATATAATGGCTGGAGAATCAAAATCAATTGGATGTTTTAACAGTAAAATTGGGAATAATGCAGCGATATTGAAGACCGGTTGTGTTAGTAGTAGTATAGCGAATGAGGTTTGTTTTACTTGGGAAGGGGAGGAGTTAAAAGCGGTGCCGTTGTATGATGGGAGTATGTTGACAAAGAAGAAAGTGAGCGTTAAAAATTTTACAATTCAACATCCTTTACAGGAAGATAAATATTTGGTTCATGCTTGTTTGGAAGGGCCAACATCTGATGTATTTTATAGAGGGACTGGGGAGGTTATAATAGGAACGTATTTTGTGGATATTGATTTACCGAAGTATTTTGGATCCATAGTTGAAGTTGGATCATCAACTATTATTTTAACACCGATGGGAATGCCTTTTTTTCAATTGGGAGGTATAGTGTATGAAACTCAGAATATATTGAGGGTTTATTTGGATAAGATATATGATCGACCGGCTAATTTTTACTGGGAAGTAAAAGGCAAGAGGAAGAACACTGATTTTGAGGTTGAACCGAATAAGAAGGATGTTAATGTTCAAGGTATTGGACCTTATACTTATTACATATGAAAAAATTGATAGTTTTTATTTTAATTTCATTAAAAGTTAGATTGACAGGTATGACATCATTGATTGATATTTGTCAAAATGGAGTCACTAGTGACTTATTATCTGATAAAGAAATTTTAACTATTTTTACTGGAGAATATGATTCTGGAAGAGAACATTCTATGATTACTCGTAGAACAATCAGAATGGATGAAAGAATTCAGGAAGGTTGTCCGATTTGTTATGATAAATTGGATCAAAATAACACGAGAATTATTAAATGTAATTCTGGAAAACATGTTTTATGTGAAGAATGTTCCATAAAATATTTTAGGCAAAATAATAATTGTCCTTGTTGCAGAGAAAATTTGTATAATCTCTACATGGAGTTTTCCTTTTCTTTTCTTAAAAAACATTTAGCGGCTTTTCCTGATTTGAATATCATTGATGAAGATGGATGTCCAGCACTTATTCATTGCATTAAAAACAATAGAATAAATGTTTTCAAATCACTTTTGGATTTGAATGTTGATGTAAATGTGAAAGATGCCCATGAAAATTATGCGATTCATTATGCATATTGGGCATATCATGAGTTTTCATCTGAAGATGATGATCCAGAATGGGAATTTTTACCAATGTTATTGGACAAATACCCAGATATCAATGTTAGAAACGTTAATGGAGAAACAATTCTTCATCAAGCGATTATTAACAATGATTATGATTGGGTGAGTAGATTAGCTGATTTTGATGATGTTGATTTTAGTATTTCAGACAATGAAGGAAATACTCCATTAGGTTTAATTGCAAGGTTTAGATATACAACCGAAAGTTCATATATTATTCAGAGAACGAATGATCTGTATTTAGGAAATATCATTTCTGGAAATTCACCTATACAAATGATGATTGCTAGAAACAATAATGATAATGCGATAGAGAATTTTATGGGTGAAATGAAGGAGTATCGTAATATTGGATATAAGATTCATCAAAATTTTATGGGAAAAACTGATTTACATTTTTGTGTTTATTACAGAAAAAGGGATTATCTTAATTTTTTCTTACAAAATTATGAAAAATGGAGAGAAGAATTAGATTTACCGACATTTTCTGATTATCTTGAGATCAAAGACAATCTAGGAAGAACTGCTCTTTATGCTGCTTGTGAAAGTGGCTATTTAGAGGGTGCTTTAATGTTATTGAACAAAGGAGCTGATATAAATACAAGAAATAATGAGGGAAAGGATTTAACTACAATTTCAGAACAAAATGGACATGGAAGTGTTGCATATTTTCTAAACTTAAAGAAAAATAATTATAATATAATATGAAGACTGAATATTCAGACGATATTTTTAGTGTATCTGGTAAATATGGGTTTTTACCTTCTTATGAACCTCTAGATAAACTTCCAGAAGAATACAATGAAATACAAAATATAATTAACCAACTTCCACATTTTCTTCACAATGAAGGAACTATTGAAAAAGCAATTGAATCTTTGCCAAATCTTAACAATATTATAATAAATGAAACAAATAAACAAGTATTGCAGGCAATTTATAGAGCATATACTTTTGCATCTAGTGGTTACTTATTAGCTCCTGCTCATTTTAATAAAGATTCAGATGGAAAATATGGAAAAGCTTATAATGTTCTTCCATCACAATTAGCAATGCCATTAGTAACTGTATCAAATAAATTGGATGTTTTTCCTTGGTTAGATTATCATTATGCATATTCATTAGGAAATTACGTTAAAAAAGATAAAGAAGGAACGTTACATTGGGATAATTTAAAAATGGCGTGTAGTTTTACTGGAACTGATGATGAGGTTGGATTTATAATGAATCATGTATATATAAATGAGGTTTCTCCTCAATTGGTATTTGGAATTTTTCAGACATTATCAGGTGAGGTTAAAGAGGGACTCAAGCAGGTATTGGATACCATTCGAGAGATGAATGAGAGAAGAAGAACTATGTGGAAGGCATCAAGACCGGAGAGATATAATGATTTTAGAGCATTTATTATGGGAATAGAGGGTAATGAGGAGATATTTGGGGAAGGAGTGATTTATGAGGGGGTATGGGAAGAACCTAGGAAGTATCGTGGACAAACTGGAGCACAGGATGATATAATACCAAGTTTGGATATTTTTACAGGAGTTATTAAATATTATCCAGATAATATGTTGACAAAGTATTTGTTAGATTTAAGAAATTACAGACCAAAATGTGTTCAGGAGTATTTTAAAGATTTGGAGATAGAATCTCCGGAATATAGAAAGAATTTGACAAAAGAGGAGAAGGTGTTGTTATTGGGTATATTGGAACAAGTATATTATTTTAGATCAGGACACTGGAATTTTGTGGTTCAATATATAATGAAAAATACAAAATATGCAAAAGCGACAGGAGGAACACCGATTATTTCTTGGATACCGAATCAGATAGCTGCAGTTTTATCTTATATGAAAGATATTGTGGATGAAATGGGAGATCATGAAAATAATTTATATGGGGAAATAAGGGGAGGATTGAGGGATAAAATAGAACTTTTAAATAATCAGATAGAGGAATTAAGAAAAACTGAATATAATGTGGAGAGATTATATGATATGTTTGGAAATTTGGATGATAAGAAGGTAAAGTTTTAGTTTATTTTATTTGAAGATAATCTTCTTTAATGGTAATATAAAAATATTTTTTTATTATATCTTTTTGAGAACTATAAATTAATAAATCTGATTTTTTCTTTTGAGAAAAATTATTTTTTGTGTTATATGGATTAGAGACAAACAGATTTTTAGGAACAACTTGATATAAATATTTATTTAATAAGATATGAAATGGATGACCTGTTTCTCCACTGAGAGAATGTGTAAATATTATTTCATGATTTTTAACTATTTGAGCTAATTTTTCTTTAAGAAGAGGAGATTCGTCATATGAACGGTTATTATAATGATCCCACATTTCATAGTCAACATTATTTCTTTCCATAATTTTTTTGAATTCTTCTCTTCTATTTGTTTTTGAAAAACAAGTAACACATAATACTTTGATAATTTTATTAAATTGATGAATTAAATTTCCAAACCATAATATATCATCATCTGGATGAGCAACTACAATCAAAATATTTCTCCTATAAGTATTTTTAAACATTTTTTTGTCACTAATAAAATATTGTCTTCTTAGATTATACTTGAAACGTCCATTATGTGTTAAAACTTTTTGATCAAATACCCAAGGAGAATCTTTTTTATTTGCACCAAACATAAATTCTTTATTAACTTTAACAACAGAATAATAATTATTTTTTTTTTCAGGATATAGATAAATTGGGTTAATATTTTTTACATCCATATTTTTTATATGTTCAGCTTGAAATTTTCCATATTTTTTGGTAATATCTTTTATAATACTATTATTTCTTGAACTCCCAAAAAATTTTACATATGTTCCATTATAAACAACCAAAAAATCATGATTGAGGAAAATATCAATATTTTTAAAAAATACATAATTTTCATCTATATAAAATCCTCCATAATAACAAACAATCTTATATTTAATTGACCCATCGTCTTCAATATTATTATGTTGCATAAAGGAAGTTATTAAATCTTTGTTCCAGAAATATAAAGTGTAATCGTCAAGAATTCTTAATCTTTCTCTTATCTCATTTTCATCTTCATTTTCAAAAAAAATATGAATATTTTTTTCAATCATATAATATTATAGAAAAAATTTAATCAACCATATCCATTATAGATGCATAATCTTTTACTATTTCATTAATACGCAATCTTTGTGCATATAAAATATTATCTCTAATTCCCCAACATTCTGAACTTTTACACCAATTACTAACAATCGCATAAGCATCTTCATCCCTTATATATTCCCCTAACCAATATAAATCATTCTCTTTAAAAATTAGTAAACTGATGTGTTTTTGTTCAACATTAAAAATTGTGCTTATTTTTTCTCTTGTATAAGTATAATATAAATCGCAAGAGATTATTCCAGAAAAAAAATTTTCTAATTTCATTCTTATTATATGTACTTATTAAATTCTTTAATTACTTCTTGCTTACTTATTGATTTTGGACCAACCGTATTTCCATGTTCAAATGATATTTCTTCCAATTTCTTCAATATTTCATCAATTTCTCCATTAAATTTAATAAAATAATGACTCTGACTACTTTTATTTTCAATATCTTTTGATATTGTTCCAGCATTTATTCCGACTCTTCTGAATGATATATCTGGATTATCTTCCTTTCCAACAAATTGAAAATTATCTGCTTCCAATTTTAACGGTAATTCTCTTTCGAAATCTTTTTTCTCCCAAATCTGAAAAACTGTTTCAACGTTGTATGGATTACCATCAATTAAAAATGAATTAAAAGGCATATCTTCTTGGTAAATTAAATGAAAATATAAAGAAAAATGTTTTTTCATACTATCTTTTTTAAAACTTTTAGGTAAAATAAAAGAAATAGTGTCATATTCATTACAGGCTTTTTTTATAAATTTAATGGCAAGAGAAGATTGACGACCAAAAGGAGGATTACCGAAACAATGTTTTTTTGGATAATTGAATTTTTCAACTTCTAAAAAATCTCTTTTAACTATTTCATCATTTTCTGGGGAAATATCAAAAAATTTATAATTTTTCACTAATTTCTTTATTTCTGGTATAAATGCACCATTTCCTGCACTTGGCTCAACTATTAAATCATTCTTTCCAATTTTTACATATTTTTTTAATAAATTAATACAAAATTTTACAGCTGATTGATTAGTATAAAATTTATCAATCGCATTTCTTTTTAATCCAGTTTCCTGCATTTTTCTATAATAACTTTATATTTTTAATTTAAAATTATTTCAATATATCTTAAATAAATGTTAAATTCATTATTAGAATCAAAAAGATATAATAAAATCCATATAGAAAATGATCAAGATGTTAAAAATCCTTCAATGGCTCCATTAATTGTTGATGGTGGATCAGTTTTTAAGAAGCCTGCATATTTTTTAAATTCAATTATAATTGGACCAAATAAGGATGAGAAGCAGGGAACTTTGGCATTTAAGCAAGGAGAATTTATGGGATTTACAGGAGATAAATGGGTAACTTTTTCTCAGAATAATTCGTGGAAAGAAGATGAAGGTATATTATATGTTGAGTCAAAGAGAATTGGGATAAACAAGGTTAGTCCAAAAAAAATGTTAGAAGTTGGAGGTGATGTTGCTATAGATAAGAAATTGCATGTAAGAGATGAGGTGACTATGGATTCTGGGTTTCAATTGGGAGATAATATGGGTAAAAAGAAAAGGGGAATGGTTAGATTTTGGGACAATGTATTTGAAGGATTTGATGGAGATAAATGGGTTAAATTTGGAGGAGAAGCAATTTCAGAAAAGCAAGAAATACCGCATGTTAATTTGGATTCAGTAGATAAATTAAAATTGATAAATTGCCCATTAACTTTTTTAACAAATAATTTGGAAACACATTTTTATTATGATTCTGAAAAAAATGAATTTCGTCTTGAACGATTGGATAAAAATTTCAAAACTATTAACCTTGAAAACCTTTCTCTGGGTAATCTTAAATTAAATGGTGACATTATTTTTGAACAAGGTAGCCGAAAAACAATTTCAAATGTGAGTGATCCAATTTCTGAGAACGAGGTGGCTACTAAACGTTATGTTGATCAGATGTGTTCGGGATTGCAGGAATATATAGTTGCAGATTTTTTATTATTGGAGGAGGATGTAATTTATAGTGGGGAGGAGATGGAGATATTGAGACAGGTAGGAGATTTGCAGGAGAATAAGTTGGTATTTATTTTAACTCCTGATATATCTGAATTAGTTTCAATTGTAGAAATGGGTGAAAAGATTAAAGTAAAATCAATGATTGATGCACAATTACCGGCAAAGTTATTAATAAAGGATGGAAAGTATGGGAATTCTGAGTACATGATATTTAATAATAATAATTATATGCAGTTGAATGGGATGGAATCTTTGGAATATGTGAATCCATTACAGAAAATTGGGAAAGAAATAAAGTTGAAATTCGATAAAAATATTTTTACAAATGATCTATCTTTAAAAGAAAAATCTATAATATCAAATTTTATTGCAGAATCATCAATTGAATCAATTCATATAAAAAATGAATCAATCCAGACACATCATTTAGCTGATAATATAGTTGATAGTCGGCATTTAGGACAGAAGGTAATAAATTCATCTCATTTGCAGGTGAAGTGTATTGGAGACATGCATTTAAAGGATGGATTTTTGAAGAATAATCATTTTACTCCTGGGATAATAAGTGAGAAGGAGTTGGGGAATGAGTGTGTAGGGATGACATCATTAAAGTCTGGAATAATATTGAATAAACATTTGACTAAGAATTGTGTAAATGGAGACAATATTTTTGAGAAGGAGATAGATGGAAGACATTTGCAGGAGAAGTTGATAGATAGTAAGCATTTAAAGGAGAGACTAATATTAAGTGAGCATTTAAGTAATAATTTAATTAGAAATGTTCATTTGGGTGACAAAATAATTGAAAGTAAGAATATATCTGATGGAGTAATTTCTACTGAGCACTTAAAAAATGGAATCATAAGCAAAGAACATTTAATGGTTAATATAGTAAATGGGTATCATATACAGGAAGGATCTATTTTAGGAACACATATAAAGGAACAGACAATAATGGGAAATCATTTAGGAAGGAATGTGATACAGGAGTGGCATTTGAATGATGGGATAGTAAGGAGGAATCATTTGGAGGATGGATGTGTTGATAGTGTAAAGATGTGTGATGGGGCAATTAATGAGAGACATTTAGCAGAAAATTCAGTTGGTCAAAATACTGTAAAGAAAGGGAGTATAAATGGAAATCATATTGCAACTAATTGCGTGGATGATAGACACATAGTTAATTATAGTATTAAAACTGGTAAATTGATGGATGGGGCTGTAATAGAGAGTAAGTTGGCAGAGAATAGTGTATCAACTGGGAAGATAAAGGATAAGAGTATATCGAATGATAAGATGAAATTACCATTTATAAAGATATCATCTGATCCTGTTTTTACTGTAACGCAGATGGTGAATTTGGGAGAAACATTAAATTTGGGTTTAAATCCAAATTATATGATACCAAAGAGGAGGGATGGGATAGTTGAGTTTTTGTCGAATATAAGATTTGGGGAGGAGGGGAGTGGGCAGAAGATGGAGGTAAATATGGAACTGGAGGTGAAATCGGATGTGGTATTTATGGGAAATGTGAGGGTGAATGAGAATAAGTTGTATTATTTGGGGGAGATAAGGGCGTTTTGGGATAGGATGAAGCCGGATGAGAATTTTTTGAAGTATTGGGTGAAATGCGATGGAGCGAGAGTAAGAAAATCAGATTATCCAGAATTGGGTGAAATTATGAATGAAGAAGAATTTTATTTACCAGATCTTAAAGCAGATAATATGCAATATTATATTAGAATTAAACTTTAACTGTTTCTTTCAAATACATATAATTATAAGAGAAGTTCATTGTTTGGGCTGCTAATCCTGCTAATATACTTATAATTATTATATTTTTGATATTTGATTTTTTCTTTTCTTTTTGTTCTTCTGGAAGACCACCACCATCTGGAGGACAAGAAGCAGAAATTCCTTTATATATACTATATAATGTTAATGGTCCAACAATTGCTAAAACAATTATTGCGTTGAATAAAAAATTTCCAAGTTTAGTGTTAGGTTCAACCATATAATTAATAAAGATTTTTATTTCAAGAAAAATTTATTACCATTTTAATTTATTTCGTAAAATAATTTAAAGAAAATTAGCATAATATGGTATATAGAAAGATGAGTGAAGAAAATGGTAATGAAGATTTAAGTTTGCCCGAAGATGGAGATGATGCTCTTAAAATTGCTGAATTGAATATAGAAGCTACAACTATTTTGATTTCTTTACATAATTTAAAAGTAGCCATAAAAAATATTGAAGGAAATGTTAGACATTATCAGAAGGAAACTGTTAGATTATTAAGGACATTTAAGAAGAACCAGAGAACAAAGAATGTAAAGAAGGGAGGAGATTTGGCGAAGAAGGAGAGGGAGCCGTCAGGTTTTGCGAAGAAGACAAAGATCAGACCGGTATTTTTAGAATTTTTGAAGAGACCGGATGTGATGAGTATGACTGATATGATAATGAATGAGGAGGATATGAAGGGAGATTCAAAGTTTGAGCCATTAGATGAGGAGAATATGATTAATAGACCATCTGCGACAAAGATTATAAATAGGTATATAAAGGAGAAGAAGCTGCAGGTGCCAACAGCGAGAAAGCATTTTATGCCTGATGAGGTATTAAAGAGGATTTTATTACCATTGGAGAAGAAAGATAAGGAGAAGCAGTTAGGAGCTTATAAGTTTTTTAATTTGCAGAAGTATATTAAACATTTATTTATACCGGCTTGAATGAGTTTTTTCTGGTGAATTTGTAGTTTATAAATTTTCTACAGGTTCTTATAAAAATGGGGATAAGGTATTTTTTGTCAATATTATTAATGAGGAATTGTTCCAATTTATCATATTGAAATTCATTTTTAGTAATTTTATTGGTTAATTCAATTAATAATTCATTATCAATTTCTTTAAGGAATACATTTCTTGCTGTATTAATAAGATCAATATTTATGTTAAAATCTTTTATATTTTCGATATTTTTCAGGGTTTTGATTAGATCAAAAGATTTTTGACAGTTCATATTTTTAATTTTAGGAGCATAATCACATCCACAGAGAATGCAGACATCAATAAATTCATTTTGATTAATTTCTAAATTATTCAATATTATTTCTCTATCATATAGATTGAATGTTTCGTCTTGAATGCAGAAATTTTTCATAACTTTCTGGGCCCCAAACGCAAATAGATCGCTATCTTCTGATAATATATAATCAATTAGTTTATTTTGACTAAGTTTTGCTAATATCCAATCAGATTCATAATTTTCTTTTATTACTGGAATACCACATAACTCGAAAAAATCGACTAAATTCTGGGTGATATCTCTAGAAAATTGAACACTTTTTTTTTCAAGTTTATTGATATCATTTTCTAAAATGGATATTTTTAAAGATGAAGAATTGGATGAAATAAGTTTTTCTTTTAAAAGAATTAATTTTTCAAGTTCTTCAGATATTTTAAGTCTTTTGATAGCTCTTTTGTTAAGTATGGATGATTTTTCAATTGGTGCATTTCCGTCTAAAACATAGACTGGAAGAATATTATTTTTCAGAAATAAAATAATTTGACGCAGAAAACATTCAAATGGATTATTTTGATTGTAAATAAAACGATACAAAAATAATGAAAAATCAATCCCAACAATTTTATTTGAAATATCTTTAACATTCATTTTTGGAAAAATAATATGGTTCTTCAAAACAGAGTTTAAATTTTTAATACCCATCTTGGATATAAATTACTTAATATCAAAATCATAAATTTCTAGTTTTTTAATGAAATATTGTAAAATAAAAATTTTTTGGTCTTCCTCTTTCTGTTTTACCCATATATTTTTCAACACTTTTGTTAAATTTATCATTTCTTAATATCCCAACAATCATTTCCTGATATTTTTTTCCGATTCGTCCAGTAAATCCAATAGACAAAAATTCCACCATACATTTTATCTTATTTAACTGTTTCCCATTTAATTTACAATTCTTTAAAATAGCCCATAAAAATCCAGTTTTTATAACAATATAACTAAAGGCTGACGCCTCCTGATAATATAAACATTTATCCAATTTATCAATAAAAGTGCATTTTCTAGGATCATTTACATCATATTTTTCAAACAATTTTGCACAATTTTCAAGAGAATGTTTTAACATTTCATTTAATTGTTTTAAAATCGATGATTTTTTCTTATTAAATAATGTCATTATAAATGTTGCACATAATTCAGTATAAGCCTCATTAATATTTAATCCTCTTCCATTTATATCAATAGTTTGTTCTAATTTTTTCAATTCTGGATTAAGTTCTTGTGATATTATATCATAATCATATAAAACACTGTGTAATGTTTCATGAATTAAAACTTTCTCAATTTCATCATTTCTCCATATATATATAGGACCACCAAATAGGGGATGATTAATTTTTGTTGAAGCACTATTTATGTCATTAATAGTAATTGGTCTAGATATTTTTTTATGGACATTAACTGTAATAATATTTATGAAAACATTTGGGAGAAAATTATTTTTACCGATTGATAAAACAATATAAATAATAAAAAAATAGTATTTTTTAAGATTATTGATTGCTTTGGAACTTTTATCAGAAATAAAATGAAAATTAATTAATCCATTAGATGTATTCAATGGAAAAATATAATCGTATATTTTTGATTGAAATTTTTTGAGTAATTTTTCTTTTAATTCATTTGAAATAAACGGTGAACTTACAAAATTTTCATAAATATTTTTTTTATCTAAATCAGTTATCTCATTTTTACTAACAAATTCAATTTTAAAATTATTTATATAAGAATGATATAATTTTATGAAATCTATATAATTCATAATTATTATAAGAAATTAAATAAATATTCCCATTTTTCTACATTTCCCCTCTCCAATATATTACTATCTATCTCATCATCAACTCTCTCCCACTTCTTATATCCTTCCACCTTATCACTAAATAATAAAATCATCTTATAATCTCCATCATAAACTACAACATCTCCCTCTTTAATATTCTCCACTCTCAATACCCTTCCAAATAACTTTATATTCATATCCTCCTTTATCTTTCTTTGAGCAATTGGAATAACCAAAGAATTTTTATTTGAATTATACTTCAAAATATTATTATAAACATTAATCCTTACTATTAAATCACCATTCTCTTGATATGCAAAATGTCGATGTCCCTCCTTCTCAAATACATATAATGTTTTTCTTAAATCTTTATCCAAATTAAACTGATATTTAACCTCTTCTTCCTCAAACTCTGAATCCTTGTCCTTCTTATTATACCTAACTAACTTAATCTTTTTAGGTTTTCCCTCTAAAATTTCTTCTACAGAAACTGATAATTTTTTCTCAATATTATCAAATTTCTTTTTCTGCTTATATGATTTTAATAAATCAATTCTATGATTTAATTTCTCATTCATTTTCTCTAATTTATCAACCTTCTTCTCCATCTCTATCTCATTATTAGACTTAACACCCGCAAATTTATTTAATTTTTCCTGCACTTGTCCCATTTTACTGATATTTTCTCCAATTTTCTTACTTAAATCAAAAAAATTAATATTCTCCATTTTTTCCATTTCAGGCATCTGTGTAAATGTGTGAATAGTAAATTTTATTTCTGGACCTCCTAATATATCGTCAAAAGCTCCTGCAAATGCAGAATCATTTTGTCCCGCAAAAAAATTATTAATAAAAGAATCCATATTCTGATTCTTAAAAAAACTATTAAATATAGAAAATGGATCAAAATTACCTCCAAATGCTTCCCCAATATTAGTTGGAATACCTAAATCATAATTCTTTCTCTTTACAGGATCAGATAAAATTGCATAAGCCCCAGCTATTTTTTTAAATTGTGTTTCAGCTTCTTGTTGATTATTTGGATTTTTATCAGGATGAAATTTAATAGCTAATTTTTTATATGCCTTTTTAATATCATCTTCAGATGCATTTCTAGAAACACCCAGAACTTCATAATAATCATCTTCTACTTTTTGATGGGCAAACATCTTAGATTAATTAATAGTATAAATTTTAAGTCTTAGTTTTACGAGTTTTTTTTACTGGCACCTCCACATGAAAATATATATTCATAAAATTATAAATAAATGCCTCTAAATGAATAATCTCTTTATTACCCAAATTAGATGTATTACTAAAATAACAAGCTAATTCTATCATCTTATTCTTTTTTTCCTCACTAATGTTCATATCTCTTATTACAAATTCTAAAAACAAATTAACTATTTCATCAAATTTAAAATGATATACATATAATTCATATAATGAATTGCGAATTTCCTCTATAAAAGTATCACTAACCCGATTTTTTGAAGTTATTTTTTCATAAAAAGATTCTATAAATTTTCTAAAACTATTTTCCATTAAATTAAATGATGATAATTCAAAATTATAGAAAATAGCAATATTTTTTAAAAAACTATTAAAATTATAATTACTGCAACTTGTTTTTATATTCACCAAAAAATCATCCCCATTTACATTAAAATCATCTTTAAAATCTCTAAAAAAATCTAAATAAAAACTCTTATCCTGACTTGGTATGTTTAATAAAATTACTGAACTAAAAATTGATCGATCTATCTTATTTAATGACTGAGAAACACATACAAAATTTGCAGTGTCCTCATTATTCTTTATTATATTGTGCAATGATTCAAATGCAATTTCACCTATTTTATCAACATTCCATACAACAATATTTTTTTTATTACCAGTAACAATATTATTCATAGAAGAAATTTCATTGATATATTCACTTACAATACTTCTATCATTTATCCCATACTCACTCGGACTTATTTCAATATGATTTTTAGAAATTTTAATATTAAATGAAAAATTTTTTATTGTGTTTAATTTATGCTCATAATTAACACAAATATTTTTTTCGTCTGGGAAAAGATTATTCAGAATTTTTTCAATTAAAAGACGTGATAAATATGAATTTGGAGAATTGATTAAAATCGGTGAAAAACTTTTTTTATTTATTTGTTCTTTATTAATTGCAATAAATTTCTCAAATTGTGTTTTTAATAATTTTTCATAAAAATAATTTTTAATCTTCTCTGGTAATACTAATTCCATATTATTAGTATTAAATAAAAAAACTTTAAGTCAAACGTAATTATAAATAAGTCTCCATAAAATATTCATATAAAAGTTGTTGATATTTCTTATTTGAATCAGTCAATTCATTTATATATTCCTGGTTAGTAAGATATTCTGCATCTTTTGAATTATTTATTGTATTTACTTTACTATAATTTTTTCTCAAATTATGAATAAAAACTGATTTTGTATATGTTCCATTTATATCCTCCACCCAATCATTTCCATTCCAATACATCACATCCATTTTCTTCATTTTTTTTAATGGATACATATTCTTTTTCACATTGTCAAAATAATATTTATACAACAAATTACAATCTGAATCCAAACTTCTTATTTTTAAATGTTCCATTACAATTTTATCATCAATATTCATCCTTTCTTTTCTAAAAATTTTTATTTCATCCATACTTTTATTTTCAATTATATTCATATCTATTTTATGCAATACTTCTCCCTCCAAAATTTTAACTCGATCCCTTAACATATTTATCTCATTTACCAAAAATTCAACCTGTTTTTTAACATCAATAAAATCAGCATCTTCATTTTTTTTAAATATTCTAGTTATAATCTCATCAATATCTTTGTCCAAAATTTCTTCTTGATGCTGTTTTAATTTTTTTGGTTCATTTTTTTTTTCAAAAACATTTATTGATGTTTTCAAACAATCTCCTTTTGAAATATGTTTATCAAAATAGGATTTCTTCAAATACATTTTATTACATTTTATACAAAACATCATTATAATTTAAAAATAATTTATTTTTAAATATTAAAATGAATTCCCGTAATTTCGATAAAGATCAAAAACAGGGAGGATGGGGTCGAAGGGATAAACTTCAACCTAGATTCAAGAAAGATTTTAGTGGTCAAGACTTCTATAATCAAGATTGGAAAAATAAAGTGAAAAAAAATATTGAAAATCCAGTACAACCCAAAAATGATAAACAATTTAATATTCAGGAAAATTATTCCAATCTAACTTCTATAGATTTCAAATGGAGTAATTATTGTTTATTAGATTAAAATTAAATCGTATCAATTTAAAAATATTTAAATTAATATCTTATTATGACAATTCAAGATTCCCACTTAAAAAAACTTATATATGTGCAAAATAATGATGAAATTGGATTAGCAATAATTGACACAGATGATTGGAAACAACCAGAGACTGAAGATGATATTTTAAAAACAACTACATTTATTGCAAATGTTTTAACACAAGCACTTTTAAAATCACAGTCTCTTGGTAAAGAACAATTTGATTTAATTGTAAGAATGGATAAATTTAAAGTAAAAAGTATAAATTTTAAATTCGTGAAATATTTAACTGGAATCTTGAAACAATTATTCCCAGAAAGACTAAGAAAAGCTACTTTAATTGATCCTCCTAAATTTTTTATTACAGCATATGATATTGTTAAAACATTTATTGATAAACCCACAAGAAAAAAAATACATTTAATTTCTTCCGCTGAACATAAAGAATTATATGAGGATGTAATTGATGAATAATTACTGTCCAATATACCAAGTTTGTTTTGGATTTAATGATGCAGAACAAGCCTCTAATTTCATCTTCTGAACAGTTCCTACATTAGTGTTCGGTTGTGCTTGTAATGTGTCTAAATTATAATCATTTGCCGAATTATTATTATTTCTTGAAAAATCAGCAACACTTATGCATTGATTCGCCTGACCCTGTGAAGATAATTGCATACTATTATTCCATAAAAATGATTGATTAATGTCATTATCTCTGCAAGGATCAGAATACACATCACCTAAATTACTTGTCGTCAAACATTGTCCAGAAAATTTATTTTTAATTTTCACAGTTCCATTTGAATTATTTTCCAAAAACCAATACTGAATTGGAGAATAATGTTTATCATCCAGATAAACAATTGAATACAATCCTTTTCCAAATGTTGGTGTTCCAACTTTCTTACTATACATATTAACTAATGGTCCAGATGCTGAATAAAAACCGCCTGGTGGGCCGACTGGACCAGCTGGACCACGAGGGCCTTGGGGTCCTCTTGAGTTATTTAAACCAGTCATATCACCTAAATTTTCATACTTTGAGAATTCCTTTCTGGAAAAATCTTCAAAATCACTTTCACGCTTATTTAATTGATCATAATTTGCTTTTAATCCTGCCATGGTAACTAATGCAACTATACCTAAAATTATTCCAATTACTGCTATTAAAATTGCTATAAAATCCATATTAGTCTAATTTCTATTTAGAAAATATTTGTGAAAACAAAAAATGAAAAAAAATAAACTTAAAAATTGAAATATAATTCTTTAATATACTTAGACATAATAATGCCCAAGATCAGTCAAAAAACTACATCTAAAGATGAACTGACTGAAATTGTCAAAAAAATAAAGGATGTCCAAATTAATCCAGAATCAATCAATCTACCGAAGGATCTAGATGAATTGTCTGATCCTGGAGATACAGATGACACTGACGATATTTTGGCAAAATTTAATCATGATCAGTTTAAAGAATATAAAGATTTAATTTTTTATCAAAAAATATCTTTTGATTGTGGTGAATATTTCAAAAATTGTTCTACTGTAAAACTAACTGATAAAGACAAGAAAAATGTAATTACTCTTATCAACAAAATATATTCCAAAGTTGTAATTTATCAGAGTCATATATGTTTGAATTCATTAAATGATATTTACAAAGATTATGATGATAAAAGGAAAGAACTATTGGTAAAAATACAGCGTTTTGTTAACAAACTAATTGACACTTCTTTTCCATTAAGAAAGAAGACATCTTTTAAGAAAAATGAATTGGTGTTGTTATTTAATAATACGACAAAATTGTTTAATTTATTAATTGAGATGGTGTGTTCTGCCTCTAATGAATCTTAACCACTACAGGATTCACATACTTCATAATTTTGATTTGTTTTTTCTTTTAATTTTGGATCAATTGTAAATTGTTGAGCTTGCACTTTTGGTCTGCTTCTTATGTAGTAAGAACCAGTCTTTAATCCTCTTTTCCATCCATACATTAATGCACTTCCAAGAGTTCCAACTTTTGGTTCTTCAAAGAATAAATTTAGGGATTGTGTTTGACAGATAAATGGTGTTCTATCAGCAGATAAATCAATCATGCATTTTTGTTTTATTTCCCATACAGTTTTATAAAGTTCTCTTAGTTTTTCAGGAATAAAAGTTAAATTGGCGATACTTCCATTTTCCGCGATAATTAAATCCTTCAATTCTCTCCCCCATAATCCCTCTCTTATTAAATCTCTCACCAAATACTTATTCAATACCACAAAATCCCCAGCTAATGTCCTCCTCGTATATATATTACTAGTAATTGGCTCAAAACATTCATTATTACCCAAAATTTGACTAGTAGAAGCAGTTGGCATTAATGCAGTTAATAAACTATTTCTAACACCATATCTCATAATATTAGATCTTAATTCTTCCCATTTTTCTCTTCCCATAAATAACTCCTCAACACCACATTTTTCCCACTGAAATTCTCCTCTTGATAATGGACTACCATCAAATCTTAAATATGCTCCCCTATAACTCTTCAACTTCAACTCATTCTGCGTGAACCTCTCACCCTTATACTCCACAACAGGCAAATCTAAATCCCTATCAACCGGTATCTCCATTCCCTCTCCCATAATCTCATCAAATATCTTCTCCCTCTCCATTGCCATTCTACAAGAAGCTCTTAATGAATAATACTGTATCGCCTCAAAAATCTGCTTATTCACAATCTTAGCATCATCACTCTCAAATGGTATTCCCAATTTAAACAATAAATCACTAAAACCTTGAACCCCTATTCCCAATGGTCTCATTCTGAAATTACTTCTTGATGTCTCCACAACCGGATAAAAATTAATATCAATTACCTTGTTTAGATTTCTAACTAATATTTCACAAATTTCTTCCAATTTTTCAAAATTAATTTTAGGTTTTAAATATTTGACTAAATCGGTATAACCTCCAACATGATATTCTCCAATAAATATCTGCGGAACAGTATTAAATCTTTTATTTTTTATATAACACTTATCTCCATCACAAACTGGCTTGTTTAAATCATCATAGAATGCTCTTCTCTCATTATCATCATCTAAAACTATTTTTTCACAATCTTTTGGTAATAATTCTAATGCCTTATCACAATATGGACATCCAGATTTACTATATACCTTCACGTGCCCTTCAATCTTACCAACCTCAACCAACTCACCCAACGATATACTAGCTAAACAACAACAAGCGTATTCATTTGCATCAGAGTATTCTACTATTTCGGAACAAAGGTTACTACTTTTAATTGTTCCAACATTGGATTGATTATTTAACAAATTGATTCTATCTTTGAATAATATGTAAGGAGTGCCAGTTTCAATTTGAGAACTAAGTATTTTTTTCCATAATTTACCAACATCCAAAACTTCCTTCGCTTTTCCTTCTGACTCATATTTCTCATATAATTTTTCAAATTCCTTCCCATACAAATCACTCAATCCTGGACATCTATTTGGATCAAATAATGACCAATTCACTACTTTATCTGGATTTTTAATAGCTTCCTCAACTCTTTTCATGAATAAATCCGGTAACATTAAAGCTAAAAATAAATCCCTAGCTCTCGCATCCTCTGAACCATTATTTTTTCTTAAATCCAAAAAATCCATAACGTCTGGATGATAAGGCTCCAAATACACAGCAATTGATCCATTTCTCTTACCAGACTGATTAATATACTTTGCAGTTTCATTATAAACTCTTAACATAGGAATAATCCCATTTCCTTTCCCATTTGAACTCTTTATGTGTGCATTTCTACCACGAATATTATTTATATGCACTCCAATACCTCCAGCCCATTTACTTATCTTGGCACAATCAGCGATATTTTTGTAAATTCCATCAACACTATCTTCTGTTCCTAATAAGAAACAACTTAAAAGTTGAGGATGAGGTGTTCCACTATGAAATAATGTTGGAGTTGCATGAGAAAAATATTTTTTACTAAGATTATGGTAACTTTTAAAAGCATTTTCAAGATCCCATCCATGTAATCCCAAACTTACTCTCATAAACAGATATTGAGGACGTTCAATAATTCTGTCATTTATTCTAAGAAGATATCCTTTCTGCAATGTTTTGAATCCAAAATAATCCAATAAATAGTCTCTCTCATTATCAATCTCCTTATCAATTAAATCTCCTTTTTCACTAACAATTTCATGAACTGATTTACTAATTAATTCACCTAATTCATTAATAGCTTCTGAAAATTTATCTGGAGTTGTTTTATGATTGTTACTAATTATAATTCTAGTAGCCAAAATACCATAATCTGGATGTTCGGTCATTAAACTTGTGCATATTTGACCGGTTAATTCATCTAATTCTGAAGTGGAAACTCCATCATAAATTCTGGAACATACACGTTGAGCGACAAGATTTGAATTAACAATTAATCCATAACTTTTGAGTTTAATTCTGCGCTGGACTTTATCAAAATGGACTTCTTCTCTTCTTCCATCACGCTTAATGACATAGATTTCAGAATTAATGTTTTGCATATTTATAAAAATCAAATTATTTTTAGATAAGTTCCTTACTATCTAATTTGAATAATTTACGAATAACATCGTTATTTATCTCGACATCATCTTTTCCATCACCTAAATCAATATACAGTTTTTCA
>Ga0169931_10003504_pt1 | contig 24835 bp, 25 predicted proteins | sample Kivu_15m_20L_FD_129675 | JGI IMG/M metagenome (GOLD analysis project Ga0169931, IMG submission 129675) | Freshwater microbial communities from Lake Kivu, Western Province, Rwanda to study Microbial Dark Matter (Phase II) - Kivu_15m_20L... | ecosystem: Environmental > Aquatic > Freshwater > Lake...
CACAATGGACCAAATTCATGAATTTGTTGGGCAACTAACTTCTAAAGTTGAACATATATGATAACAACGAAAAATTTAGCACGCTCAAAAGCGGAAAATCGATGTGTAGTACCTGATAACAGTGATTTTGAGTTCTCAAGTTTGGACTTCGTTAGAACTGAGCAAACAAGTCCAGTTGATAGTTTCCACAGATTTCATGAAATACCCCATGTTGCAGACGGTTTGAGGAGTTACTAAGTGAGTAGTAGCCGAAATAAACCAGGAAATAGTCGGAGCGAACAATTCAAGTTTGTTCCTACTCAGACAATTAAGCCACCGAAACCAAGTAGAGTTTCAAACAAAGCACTTACGCAGATATCCCAGCTTTTAGGGGTGCAGGAGAAAATGAGAAAAGCTGAAGAGGCGACTTGCTACCCCTGGCAATTAAATTGCGAATGGACCCCCAGGGTTAAAGCGTTCGAAGAAATGAGTGGAGTCAGGTGAGAAATACAGGTAGAGCCCAAAAGGCTCTGCAGTAGCCTGAATTGCTCCTTTCTCGAATTCTTAGAAATTGATTCTTCAAATGCAGTCACTTAAGGCCCGATAGCTCAGTTGGTTAGCGCGCCATCGTCTTACGGCGGAGGTCGCAGGTTCAAGTCCCGTCCGGAAAGTCACTTCCAATATTCAGAAATGAATATATATTTGTCTCATCATGAGCAAAGACCAAAATATCGATTGGTGGACATTATTTGCAAACGTCGCAAGAATTCGCGCTTTTGAAAAATTGCTTCTTGAAGAATTTAAATTTGGGAATATTCGCGGGACTATACATACTTCTATTGGCCAGGAGTATGCGCCGGTGATATTGTCACAACTTGCAGGTAACGCATTTTGGTTCTCAAATCATCGGGGTCATGCTCATTTTCTTGCTAAGACTCAAGATTTCGCGGGATTATTCGCTGAGATTCTTGGTTATGAGGGTGCGATTTGTGGTGGTGTTGGAGGAAGCCAACATCTTTTTGCACCACAAAGTTTCATGTCTAATGGAATCCAAGGAGGGCAATTAGGAATTGCAGCGGGTATTTCTTCAAAACACTCCGGACACGATATTACAAGTGTATTTTTCATGGGAGATGGGACTACAGGGGCAGGACATATTTACGAAGCGCTTAACTTAGCGAAGTTGCATGATTCAAAGCTTTTAGTGATTCTTGAAGATAATGAAATAGCCCAATCTACTCCAACGGTAAAAACAATCGCAGGTGATCTAGGTATTAGATTTGCAGGTTTTGGAATCGAGTATCATTTTTGGAGTCCAGCAAATATTGATGTAAAGAAAGATTTAGAGGAACTAAATCAAGTCCTTAGAAACGCCATCAAATCCGTGGAAAATGGTGTCCCAACCCTAGTGCAGGTCAAAAGTAGTCGACTTGCGCCGCATTCAAAAGGTGACGATAATCGAGACGAAGAAACTTTGAAGAATCTTGAATCTCGGGACTTTCTTAATCGTGCCATGGCAGAAGGTATTTTTTCGAACGGGTCAGAACAATACGAAGAAATTCGAGCAATTTTGAATCTTGTAAAGTGTCGAAATCAGATTAAACTCAATAACAAGACATCTAATTCTACGACCTCAAAGGACTTTAAAGAATCAAAGACAAGAATTCTAGGATCGAAACTCAAGTTAAAAGACTCTATAAATTTCGCTCTCAGAAATTCGATTGAAAAATTTGAAACTAATTTGATTGGAGAGGATATTGAAGATTTTCCAATATCAGAAGGTGGTCAATATGGAGGAGCGTTTAAAGTCACAGCTGGACTCTCGAGAGATTTTCCAAACGAAGTTGAGAATTTTCCTATTAGCGAGTCGGGAATGCTGGGATTCGCCCTAGGAAAAGCAATGTCGGGGCAAAATACAATTGTTGAAATCATGTTTAGCGACTTTCTGTCGCAGGGCCTGGATCAAGTTATTCATCAGATTAGCAAGCTGCAGACGATATATGGCAGAACATTAGAAATTCCACTCCTAATTCGCACAGCTAGCGGTCCTGGAAAAGGTTACGGCCCTACGCACTCACACACATTAGAGACTCAATTAGTCGGCTTACCTAATATCGAAGTATTAAGTGCGAACCCATTCGTTCCTTATCTCGAGATCATTGAAGAATGGGTTAGAACTAAGAAATGTTTTATAGTTTTTGAGCCAAAAGAACTCTACTTAAATTCGGCCGAGGATTTTAGTTCCAGTATGTTTGAAGTAGTGCTTCCCCAAACAATTTATGGACCAGTTAAAATCTCACCAAAACATGTGCAATCGGACATCACTATCTTGATTTATGGATCGGCAATCTGGAAAATCGTCAAGGAATTGGAAACGCTGTTATATGAAATGGAGATTGCCGCAGAAGTCATAATACCCACGGTCATTAGCAATTGGGAGGCTGAAGATCTTTACAAATCTCTTGAGAATAATGGAGGTAGGCTCTTATTGATAACTGACAATCTGAATTCAAATGGTTTTCAAGATGAAGTCGTTATAGAAGCATTCAATAGAAAAAAGTTGAACAAGGTAATTTCCATAAACTACGAAAATTGGATTCCAAACGGCATACTCGAGGATGAGATAATGTTAGATAACAAACTCTTAAAAGAACGCATACAAAGATTGATGAAACAATGAATATTCATAAGATTGTTGCTGAAAAAAATTCTCCTTCCGATGAGGAACTCGTGTGTATCGCACTCAAAGCAAATGCAGGTGACAGAGTAAGCTCAGAGGATATAGTTGCTGAGATGGAAGGCGCAAAAGCTATTTTTGAAGTTGCGGCTGGAAGAAGTGGATTTTTCTACCCACTTTTAACGGTCGGGCAAAGAGTTCAGGTTGGAAGGCCAATAGGGATTGTCACTCAAGATTTGCTGCAAGTTTTTGAAAGAGAAATTATTGAAACTGAACTGGCAAGCAGTGAGTTCAAGGAAACTGTATTAAGTGAAGAAGTGTCGACAATGTCGACAATGTCGACAATGTCGGCTGCGGCATCGCGGCTCTTTAATGCATTGGATGAGAGTAAAAAGAAAATGCTGTTGAAGAAATTAGAGAATTACAAGTTTGTAAGAGAAGAGGATCTCAAGAATTTGCTGAGTGAGTTAGATTTAGAAAAGCTACGACTGTCGCGAGAATCAATCAATGGTTGGAAATCGGGTTTGACTTCTTGTGAAGATCTCCCGAAAATTGTCTTCATTGGTGGTGGGTATGGTGCATTACAAGCTCTGGACGTACTACTCGCAACTAAAAAATTCAGTTTGAAGGGTTACTTTTCAGATTCACATACTAATATTCTTGATGAAATCGATATTCCAAGGTTGGGACAATGCAAGGAGGAAGATTATTTGGAATTCTTAACCCAACAACCGAGCACTGCATTTGTCGTTACAGTTGCAACTTCACCAACTTTTCGTTTCGAGCAAATCTCAATTCTCAAGAAACTCGGCGCTAATTTGCCAAATTTGATTCATCCATCAACAATCATCGGAAGTAACTGCATCATGGGAGTAGGAAATGTTGTTTATGCGAATGTTCATGTTGGAGCGGATACACAAATCGGAGATGCAAATTTCATTAGTTCCAATTCAACTATCGAACATCATAATATCCTAGGAACAGGAAACACATTTGGTCCATCAGTATCAACTTCCGGAAATGTGAAGATTGGAGACCGATGCAAATTTGGGTCAAGTGTGATAGTTGAGCCAAAGATTATTATCGGATCGGATGTAACTGTGGCCAGCAATGCAACCATCACGACAAATATAGAAGACGAAAACATTGTGAAATTAATTAGTAACGTAAGAATCTCCAAAAGAAATCGCTAGGATTCTTGAATTCTTAAGCAGCTATTAAGAATCCTATAAAATTGATTGTTGGACTTTCATTAAGAATTTGGTTTACCATAAAAGCGTTTAAAGTAAAGATTTAGTAAGAGAAGTCAAAAAAGCTACGTTCTTATGAGGATTGTTCAGCGTTAACTCCATTTTAGGCATAGCTATTACCTTTGCAACTTAAATTGCTTTCAATTGATAGAATCGCGTTATGGATGATGCTTGCCACATAAGATGTGGAATCATCGGCGCAGGCGTCATGGGCGAAGCGCTATTGGTAGCTATTTCTCAAGCGGGAATTGCTGTTGCCTCTGTTGCTATCGCCGACAAGCGAAGCGATCGGGTCGCTGAGCTACAGAAGAAATATGGTTGTTTTATTAGTAGCCCTTCAGCTACTAGTGCCTTTGGATGCAAGTATGGATGCAACACAGAGGTTTAAGGGCGCACGTAGGCGAACAAATTGCATTCAAACTGTCAGTAGATTGAGCGATAATGAACGCAGTGAGTCAATGGTGGATAGGAGGTCTGAGAACTCGTAAAGCGAAGGTCGCGGGTTCGATTCCCGCGGGCGGCTCTGCGAAAAAGTGAATTTTTCACTCGAAACGCGGAGAGTGGTTCAATCGATCGTAATGTAAATTTGGGGAATGCTGGAGGAGCTTAAATCAATAATCGCAAAAGTAATTTTCAAAGTCTCGAGACTAGTTTTAGGAATTCTGGGCACAAATATAGGGACGGTCAACGCACCCAACCGGTATCCGGAATTAAGTCAAGAAGAATTATTGTTTTGCGAAAGAGTTTTCCAAAGATCACTAACCATGACATCATTAGAATCCTTGAAAACTTTGGCTTTATGTTGCAAGTATGTTGATAAAGCTGGAATAGAAGGTGCCTTTGTCGAAGCAGGAGTTTGGCGGGGAGGATCGGCCTTGGTTGCCAAGTACGTACTCGCAAAAGATAGAAGAATATTGTTGTATGACACCTTCAATGGAATGACAGAGCCGGGAGAGAAAGATTTCAGACTCGGTGAGAGTACAAATGAAAACTCGTTAAATAAATGGAATTCTCTAAGAACTGAAACGGGTAATGGTTGGGTTGCAGCATCACTTGATGAAGTGAAAAGAAATTTCGGTTTGTTTAAGTTGCTAGATAATCAAGTTGAATTCATTGTGGGCGACGTCCAAGTTACATTGCTCCGAGAAGAAAATCTTCCAGACCGAATTGCTATCTTGAGATTGGATACTGACTTCTACAGTTCAACACTTTTTGAACTTGAGACTTTCTGGCCAAAGGTCGCAAACGGGGGAGTTGTCATTTTAGATGATTACGGTCACTGGGAGGGCGCGAAGAGTGCGGCTGACGAATTCTTTTCTTCTAATGTGATTAACGCTCTCATGGTACCAATTGCTGGTGGAGGAGGGCGATTAATTGTCAAGACACATTAGCCTCCGGAAAGTTTCATTGGTATGTTGTCGCGCTTTATTAGCGTGTTCTGAAAAGCCGCGTACCCTATGTATACTCTTAGAAACAGAATTGAGAAAGATACAAAGTGATTCACATGCGTCACAAAACTATGAACCTTGATTTGTGCTGCCAATTGATTCTGGGTAAAACTGAAGAGATATCCGGGAAAGGCGCCTCGTTGATTAGTGCAAACTCAGATTTGGAGAAATTTCGTCTGGACAATTATGGCGTATCTTATAAACAGTTCGTTCCATACAACGAGAGGGTGCTGAAAGAGTTTATTCAATATTCCGAAGAATGTATGTGTGATTTTGCATTTTCAATTAAGCAAGTAGTCATTCGAAGTGCTTTTGTGACTAATCGACTTGAGATTCGATATGAGTAGTTTCTACTCGACCTTTCCGATCAAGTGCATCAATACTTCTATCGGTGGTTTGACTGTAATAGAAAATATTCTTCCCAATGAAGCGGGAGACTTTAAGAGAATTTACATGTTACATAATTTTCTAGGAGATACCGAGCGGGGGAATCATGCCCACAAGCGGCTTACCCAAAGAATTGTCTGTGTTTCAGGCTCTTGTAAATTATTTCTTCATGATGGCGTTGAAAGTGATACTTTTGAACTTAGAGCCACAGATGAAATTGGTATCCTCATAAATCCAGGAGTATGGAGGACAATAGACTCATCGACAACTGACTGTATATTGATAGTGTTCGCTTCTCACAGTTACGACGCAAATGACTATATTCATTCGTTTGATGAATTCATGGAATGGAAAAGAAAAACTGCACCTAAGGGTCAAAATCTCAACAAGTAGATTGTTGATGCAAAGTAATCATAAATGTTTCAAATTGCTCTATGTATCTACTTCTGGATAGGGTTTGATCCCAAAATTCTGCCAATTCGAAATCTGTCAATCTAAATGACTTTAAGAGAGAAATGGCGTCTTCTTTGACGGGAGTGACCTTAATTAATTGCAAAACTTTATCGAACGAGTAAACTCCTGGAAATTGGGAAAAGTCTGTGAATTTAAGATCTCGAACTAATATTGGAGTCTTTTGAAGGATGGATTCAAATCCAGCTATTCCTATTATTTCTCTAGAATCTTCGTAGTCACAAGGGACAAGGAGAAAGTCATAAGAAGCATAATTAATTGATTCTTGCTGGCCAAGAAAGTGTATTTCTAAATCTCTACATTTATCGGCCCAGCGAACATTTAATTCATCTGCTCTACCGCCAATTACGTAAAGAGAAACCGGAATTCCCTCTAGCTTTATCTTTAAACTAAAGTCAATGGCAAAGTCCAATCGCTTCCAAAATACATCGCGGCCGACAAATAAGAAATTAATTCCATTTTTTGCCGGCTGCATATTCCCCGATTCGGGGCCTCTAATCTGTCTTGGTATAGCGTGGATAACTATCGCGTTAGTTTCCTCTATGGGAATATCCCAGGCCGACCGTATAAGGCTTGAGTAAGAAATCGAAGGAACACCTTTGGCCAACTGAAAAAAAATATACTTCCTAAGTTTCCGAGGGTACAAATTTGGACTTTGATGTAAGTAGTTCACGATTTTTATATTTTTGGATAACTTGGTTATTGCAGCTAGTAAATAAGCTAGAAAATGCGCTTCAGAGCTGTGAAAAATCAGGGATACTCTTTTATGATTAAATCTGTTTAAGAAAGTGATCAGTGCAACTCTCACTAGACCCCAAAAAAGAACTATTACGCGAAAAACGTGTCTTCTAAATAGCAAACGAGATAAAGACGTGTCGGCAATAAATATGGTTCGGTGCTCAAGTTTTAACTCCTTGGTATCTTCGAGCACCGTTTGTAAGAGCATTTCAATACCTCCGAGAGCTCCTCTCTTGTTCAAAATGTGGATTACTACGAGCGACTGAGCATCTGAGGAGTTGTTCATCAAAGAGTTAACCAATCTCCAAAGAGACAAATAAGGGACAACGGACAAGTATACTGCTTACCATGGGGCAGTCTAAAGTTGTATTTGGGGATCTTTCAAGAAGGCAAAGTCAAGATGATGATTTGCTCCTCAGTGTCCTGGAGAGGGTTCTCTCTAGTGGAAAGTACCTCCTAGGGGACTTTTTACGAGACTTCGAACGCAAGTTTAAGGAAATGCTAGGACTTATTGATGGTTATGTTCTGGGTGTAGCAAATGGAAGCGATGCGATAAGAATTGCCCTAGAGGCAAAGAAAATTATTAATGAGCAACAAACAGGTAAAGTAGCATTGGCTGCGAACACCTACTACGCCGCCGCCTCCTCCATTGTACATTCTGGCCTAATTCCATGTTTTTTTGATGTTAGTTTAGAAACTCGCTTTCCAAACAGTGACACACTTAATTGCATTGACTCGTCAAATGTCATAGGAGTTATCAAGTCGCACCTCTATGGTGGCGCTGACACTCTAAGTTATCGCGACTTCTTCACTCAGACATGGACTTTAGAAGACGCCTCACAGGCTCATGGCACAACTCTCCATAAGAGTTTCGTGGGTGGGGGCAACCTAACTACTTATTCATTTTATCCAACTAAGAATTTAGGTGCAATAGGAGACGCTGGTGCTATAGTTACATTTAATGAATCAGAATATGAAGTTATAAAAAAACTAAGAAATCAGGGAGTTAACGAAGAACGCACAGATCATGACCTTATCGGCTTTAACTCAAGACTCTCTGAAATACAGGCCGGTTTCTTGGTAGTGAAAATGATAAGATTCAAGGAGAAGTTGGAACGACGAATTCAAGTATATGAACGGTACCAAGAAAACCTAGCTGGCTACGAAGAATTCCTCCATTTCTTCACTTATCCTGAATCGGTATTCTCATCGCATCACTTGGTGCAAGTCTTGATTAAGAATCAACCAGCTCAGCTCGTGCAAAAAAACCTCGAAACGAAAGAGATATATTGTGGGCGTCACTATCCCAAACCACTGCATCTACAAGAAGCATTTCGTTTTTTGGGCTATCAAAAAGGAGACTTTCCCAACTCCGAAAAACTATCTAATCATTGCCTCAGCCTGCCAAATCAACCAGAGTTAACGAATGCCGAGATAGACGAAGTCTCTGAAGCGTTGATTGGAGTTATCACACAGGAATCAGAATGAAGCTTAGTAAATTTATGTTGACCCTTAAGCACTATTGAATTAAGAGAGGCAGAGGTGATGAGAAAGCTCGAAACTAGAATCGGGTCGCCAATTTGGCGCCTAAGAAACTATGGATTACGAGCGTTAGTGATTTATCTTTGGTTTGATAAGGTTAAGGGTCGACGGTCAACACAAATCAATCAGGCAATAATTAGAAGTAATGCGGAATTATGTGAATATCTCGACACAGTAACAGGAATCAAGGTAGAAAGTTCGACCATTAACTCCTCAATCGAAAGCTTCTGTGAGAAGTTTATTCAGGCTAATCGAAGTGTGGGTGGCTCGAAGAAAAGTGCGTCAGACTTGGTCTCTACTCGCACCCGACTTCTTGTGCTGGCTAGCGTCTCTTTAGCGACGCAACCCCAAGTGTATCTTGAAACAGGCACTCAACATGGTACAACTTCTAGTTTCATGGCTAAAGAGTTTTCAGGTTTAATAACTGAAATGTACTCTGTAGATGTAAGCCCAATGCCGAGAATCTTGTCTTCCGACAAGATTAGGTATTTGATTCTTGCGCGTAAACCCAGGAAGAGCCTCATAGGTCTATCGAGAGACTTGCGGGAGAAAAGCACTTTATTTTTCCATGATAGCGATCACAGTTTTGAGAACATGTCATGGGAGTTGGATTTTGCTTGGAACACTCTAGGCGCTAAGGCCGTTGTATTCGATGATGCTCTGGGGAATCGAGCATTTGTTGACTTCGTAAATCAAAATCGTCTGAAATCTTGCATCTGTCAATTTGACGATGGGCCAGCTGTTGGAATTATTGTAAGGTGACCACCAAATGAAAAAAATAGAATTCACAAACATCTTCCCAGGCTTAAGGCGTGTCTTAAGAATTCTCATACCAAAACTTTTGGATTTCAGTAACATCAAATTCATTCAAAGTTCGGTAAGAAAATTAGAGATACAACACTCAATCAATTACATGAATATTTTTGCTTCCGAATTCTTCAGAAAAAAAATTTCAATGCTGAGGTGGTTGATTCAAAACTCTAGTAACGATTCTAGCTTGGTTCGACTAGGCGGAGTTGGCGATGGAGGGTATTTAGTTCCAAAGGTCTATCTTGAATCAAATTGGTTGTGTTTCGGTTTGGGTCAAAATATCGGTTTCGAGAATGATCTTGTTGAAGCGCACGGGAGAGTCTCAGGTTTTGACCACACACTTGCAGGAAGGCCAAAAGAACTCAATAGGGAAGTTAATTTCGTTCCCAAAGGTTGGGGTTTAGTCGACTCAAATGAGTTTCTCACGCTAACTAGTGCCATTATTCAACACAGAAAAGCCTTTCCATCTGAGGAAGGAAAAACTTTCAACTACTGTCTCAAGTTCGATATTGAAGGTAATGAGTGGGGTTTGATACAGGAGATAGCAAGAGGTGATCAGTTCCCCGATGTGATTATTTGTGAGTTACATAACTTGCTTAGTGCGGAACCAGATTATTGGAGAAAAATCGAGGAGTCGTTGGACACTTTGCGACTCCACTACAATAGTGTTTTCAGCAAAGGAAATAATTATTCAGCTCATTTTTTTGATGAGAAAACTTCTTTATATGATATTTTGGAAATCACTTTGATTAAGAAGGATAAACTCTCCGTGCTCGGTTCTGTGGGAACGGAAGCTTGGTCAAACAACCGAATTCAAGATGATTTCGAAAATTTTACAAATGATAATAGATTCCCTATCTATCCTCTCTTTATTAAATGAAAGCAAAATTAATTGACAGTGCTAGTTTCTTATTGGTCGATTTCTGTCTAGGCGAGAGATACACTCACCACTATGACTACCTGATTAGATATCAGCGATTTCTTCAATCAAATGGTGCCCACCCACTTAGCGTTTTTGTGCCAAGATCTGGCAGGCGAATGGAGTCGCAAGACATGTCTAGTCAATGGAATTACCGGCTATGGTCTAGACGATACGTAAACTTTCATTCGTTGAAGCTAAGTGAAAAAAGTGTTTATGTCTTCGTAAAAATGGTAGAGCGCATGGCGGCATCATCAAGAAATCCCCAATTTAAAGTTAAAGCAGAGAGACTTATTGCTAAAGTGCTCGGTGTTTTGTCCTTTAGATCAGTAAAGAAATACTTGATTGATCAATTGAAGAATTCTCAAGTCATAATTGTGTGCCCCACTCTAGATGATATGGCGGTAGAGATGATTCGCCGCATTGATAGAAACTTTTCTCAATCCAAATCGAACCTACATTATCGATTAAGAATTCTTGATGATGGTCCCGGGAGTAACTCAGATGATTCAACGGCGGACATTAGATTTCTAGACTTCCTAAGAATCAAGAATGTGGATGTGAAGATTGGCTTTGAAACTCACTCAAACTTGAGTAGGTTTCTGAACAAGCCCGATAGCTACCCTTTCGATCTTCATTTGGTTCGCCCCCCTATTTTTCTTGTACCCAAAGGATTAAAAGGTCCCAGCTGGAACTCTTGCTCTAATTTAACGATTGGGTTTCTAGGTATGGCAAAGGCGAGGAAAGGGTTCTCCCGGATTCCGGAAATAATTAGCGAGATCGCAAATGAATTCCCTGAGAGTACCTTTATCGTTCAGGGGTCCTCTGTCAACTGGGATGGTTACCAAGAACAAAAGAATGCGATTACTTCGCTTTCAAAGTCTGTGAAACTTCTTTTCATAGAAGGAGACTTGGGTTATGAGGAATTACTGAGGAGAGTTCAGGATTGCTCAATTATAGTTTTGCCCTATAGCGCCGAGAGTTATAAGTATTCAGGTTCAGCAATATTGTTTATGGCAGCAGAGCAACAAGTACCAGTTATCGCCTCGCCCGGTACAGGTTTTGCGAGCGACATAGTTGAGTACGGGCTAGGGGGTCTTTGCAATAAAGATTGGTCTAGGGAAGTGACCAGAGTCCTGGCATTGAACCCATCGAACACTTGGAATTTGTATGCGGACAAAATTCAAAAGGAAAATTTTAACTTCTTGTTTGTACAATAAATATTAACAACATTTGCGCTCAAATTGTCAATCACTAGAAACAATGGCATGGTACTCCTGTACATAGAGTTTGGCCATGTCTTGCCATGTCATTTGTCTATCTCGCATTAAAGAACGTCTTGCTTGCAAGTCAATCAGTAGTTCTGTGTCAAGAATCTCTCTTAAACAATGGAAAATTTCATCAATATCTAACATATTCGCTGACCATACGCCCGTCTCTGCGCCTAACTCATCTGAAGCAGGAGTCCCTAAGTGTACAAGTAATGGCGAACCTTCAAAAAACGCTTCAAATGCAGGAAGTCCAAACCCCTCATTTATACTTGGATGGACGACGACCGAAGCATTCTGATAAAGAAACCTTAGTTGACCATAATCTAGATAATCTATAACGGTTATTCTATTAGCATCAAAAAGCGCAACAGCATGCTGAACAAGATTAAAGCCCATTTGTTGTGACTTACCGATAAGAAACACATGAAACGGGTGCCCTAACTTATAGTCATGTACTCGTATTGCATCTAATACAGTGTGTAAATTTTTATATTGCTGCCATCTCCCAACAACTACAATCACCTTTTCTTTCGGGAGTTTCATGGGTTGCAAATCGTGAGACATTAATTCATCTGCACCCAAGTAGATCTTCTTGATTATGGAAATGGGCATTTTATACGCTTTGGCAATTTCCTTCTGTGCAAAATCAGAATCCGAATAGATTCCTTCTAATCTTTTCCAGGATAGTTTCATAATAAGATTGTAAATATTCTTCGAGATAACAATTTTCTCTTGCTTAACAGTTATATCCCCTGCGGCATGAAAAGTACACACGAAGTGCCTAGCCGGAAACTTCCAATAAAATGGGTAAACGCGAGGAACTGAAAAGTGAAGAATGTCAACTTTGCGGTTTTTTGATTTGAAACAATATTTGTAAAATTGGCGCGATGATTTAAAAAGAGATCCCCAAACAGGAGGAAAGACTTCTATATCTGCTCCCGATAGCTCTACTTCGTTTGTGGCCAGCTGCTTCTCTTCCTGGGTCTTGCAAAATAGCACCACCCTAATGGAGTCAGAGTGATAACGTAGTAAGTCCACTACAAGCTTTCTAGAAGTTTGAGCAGTGCCAGAAGCCCCCCGACCGATGAATCCAGAAGCAAGAAAACCAACAGTAATCACAGGGCCTCCCACACAACTCGTTTCAACTCACATATAGGAATTTCTGATTGAATGAACTGTATAGTATGGGGTCTTCGTAATTCATCGAAAGTAGGTAATGAAATCAAAATCTCTATAGTCGGAGGAGCAGGCCGAGTGGGCCTTCCTTTAGGAATAGCCTTGTCTGAGTTTCATCAAGTAGTAATTGTTGATACTGCGCAAGATAGAGTCTCACAAATCAATGCACGAGTTATGCCGTTCCGAGAAAAAGGTGCTCAAGAAAGACTCGAACAAATCTCTAGCAGCCAGCTTAGGGCAGTAAGCACAAATGATGAGATCAAAGAAACGGATGTGTGTATCTTAATCATTGGAACCCCTATTAATCCCGACGGAACTCCAAGCTCTTCTAGTTTAGTTGATTTAACTAAAGAGCTTACCCCATTTTTAAGTAAAACTAAGTTATTGATGTTGCGGAGTACTGTGTATCCAGGAATAACTAAAGAAGTAGAGTCTGTGCTAATGGAGAATGGCCTACATACTAAAGTATCTTTTTGTCCAGAGAGGATTGCAGAAGGAAATGCTCTAGAAGAAATTGCTACTTTGCCCCAAATCATTGGAGCAAATGACGAAGAGTCTCTAGAGATTTCAAAAGAGGTCTTCGCTGGAGTTGTCTCAAATGTGATTGAGGTTTCAACCCTAGAAGCCGAGTTAGCAAAGCTCTTTGCAAATTCATATCGATATGTGAAGTTTGCTCTTGCAAACGATTTCCTTCGAATGTGCATTTCGAATAACGCTCGTTGGGAATTGGTTTGGAAAGCTTTAACGGAGGATTATCCACGGGCAAAGGACTTGCCAAAGCCAGGCTTTGCAGCTGGTCCTTGTCTCGTCAAAGACACAATGCAGTTGGATTACTTCGATCATGGCCGTTTCAGACTAGGGAAGGCCGCAGTTGAGGCAAACGAGAATCTAGTCGAATTTTTTGTTACCGAAATAGAAAAGCGCTTTTCTCTAGACGATAAAGTAGTGGGCATTCTTGGGATGACATTTAAGTCTGAGGTGGATGACTTTCGGTCGAGTTTATCATTTCGTTTGAAACGAGTCTTAGAGAAAAAAGTGACTCGATTACTTTGTTCAGACTCAGTTCTTCAATTAGATTGGTTTGTTGATTTAGAAACAATCAAGAATAGTTGCGATCTCATAATTGTTGCTACCCCACATGACGCTTATAAAGGTCTACAGTTGGGAGTTCCTGTCCTTGACATTTGGCGCGTAACTGCGACAAAAAGTATTTTCTAGAGCGACTGAATTATCGAATACAAATTAAGCCTTTGAATTTTAGGCACAAAATATCCAGATTGTGGCTAGAAATGTTTGTTATGCCAGAGTATTTGATGAATTTATTTAGCAGAGTGAAACTAGGTCGCGGTTGCAATATCAAGAAAAGGATCTGAAGACGGAAAATAAGATGGCCGAGTTTACATTTACTAGAGTCGCAGTCTATGCTTGTGGAGTAGTATTCCTTACATATACAATTATGGTGACGCTTTTTCAATACTAAAATAGGCGCAGTTAAGGTTAGGTGATTTGGTGGAGAAAGTTTTAGTTACCGGTTCGGCAGGCTTTATAGGCGGTTACATTGTTGCAGAACTGCTCAAACAAGGATACCGAGTAGTCGGACTAGATAACTTGTCTAAGTATGGACGAGTTACTAGATCTTTCGAAGAAGATTCAAACTATGAATTTGTGCTTGGTGATGCGTCAAATACAGAACTCCTGGCTGGTTTAATGAAAGATTGCGATCATGTGATTGGCGGCGCAGCGCTGATAGGGGGAATTTCGTACTTTCACGAGTATGCGTATGATCTATTAGCGAAGAATGAACGAATGACTGCGGCACTCTGTGACGCTGCAATTCTTACTAGAAAGACTGGAAAAAAACTCAAAAAAGTGACGTATATGTCAAGCTCTATGGTTTATGAAAGCACTGATCGATGGCCCAGCAGAGAAGGAGATGAAACTTTAGTCCCACCGCCAAAGTCAAGTTATGGATTCCAAAAATTGGCCGTGGAATACTTTGCTCGAGCCGCTTGGGATCAATATCAATTACCGTACACGATTTGTAGACCATTTAACTGTGTTGGGATAGGTGAATCTAGGGCTATTGGTGGAGCGAAGATAAAGTCTGGGGATATAAATTTAGCGCTGAGTCATGTAGTTCCTGACATTGTACAGAAAATACTAAAGGGTCAAGAGCCACTTCGCTTACTGGGTGACGGAAATCAAGTGCGCCACTACACTTATGGTGGAGACTTGGCTATAGGCGTAGTAGCGGCAATGGCAAACGAGAGTGCAAATAATGAAGACTTTAACTTGTCGACCTCAACTTCAACCACGGTTTTGGAACTGGTTGAGTTGATTTGGTCAAAGATACACCCCGAAAAAGAGCTAAAGATTACTTTTGATGAACCATTCAAACATGATGTTCAGAAGCGAATTCCCAATGTTGAAAAAGCAAGAAAAATTCTGAATTTTGAAGCCAATACAACTTTAAGCGAGATGTTAGATGAAGTGATACCATGGATTAGGTCCGCAATAAATACGGGCTTGATTTGAACCATGGAGTCACGAAGCATTAGTTTTGTTGGAAGAAAAAAGGGATGTATATGCCTAAAGCACTAGTTACTGGCGTTACCGGTCAAGATGGACACCATTTGACTAAGCTTTTGATTTCGAAAGGATATACAGTTTTTGGCGTTGTAAAAGGTCAATCCAACCACCAAGCCGAATCTTTTCAAGATTTGTTTCCGGAGGTAAATTTAGTTCGCGGAGATTTAACGGATTTTTCCAGTCTCATTCAAATCGTCAGTAATATTAGTCCTGATGAGATATATAATTTAGGAGCTGTTAGTCATGTGGGACTGAGTTTCAATCAGCCAGAACTCACTGCAAATGTGACGGGCTTAGGGGCGCTTCGACTGCTTGAGGCTGTGAGAAGATCGGGACTTGAAGATAGCGTTAGATTTTATCAGGCTTCATCTTCCGAGATGTTCGGTAAAGTTAGGAAGACGCCACAAAATGAGTGGACGCCGTTCCATCCTAGATCTCCCTATGGTGTAGCAAAAACGTTTGCGCACTACACGAGTGTTAACTATCGTGAAGCTTACAATATGCATATTTCATGTGGGATTTTGTTCAATCATGAGGGTGAATTTAGAGGTCACGAATTTGTAACTAGAAAGATAACCTCTAATGTTGCAAAAATAAAGCTAGGTAAGATAAAGAAGTTTTCTTTGGGTGCCTTAACACCAAAACGCGATTGGGGATACGCAGGCGACTATGTTGATGCGATGTGGAGGATGACCCAACAAAATTCGCCTGACGACTTTGTAATTTCCACCGGGGAGACACATACAGTTCAAGATTTCTTGGAAACCGCCTTAGAGGTTGCCGAACTAGAGGGTGGAATCGAAAGATTTGTTAACGTGAGTACAGAATTTAAGAGACCAGCAGAAGTGGAATTGCTAGTTGGGGATTCTAGTAAAGCAAAGGAGTTATTGGGCTGGGAGGCCACAGTTGATTTTAAAGAGTTAGTGACACTAATGGTGGAAAATGATTTACGACTAGAAAGTGTCAATCTGTGAGTTGTTTTGCTTTAGTAGAAATCATATCCCTCTAGATGTGGTTTCTTCTAGACTTTAACGCGTCTAGACTCTGGACTCATCACTGGTCACATCTCCGAGATTTTTACTTCTTAGCGCAGAGAATAGAAGCATCACCTAGAGTTTTTCTGCCAAGAAATGTCGATCCGGAAGTCGCGTTTAATTTTTCAAATTGTCTTGCGGTTCTAAACTCACCATCATTTGGCTATTCAAAAAATGAAAGCTTTATCAATTGGATTAGAGACAAAGTTATTTCAAGACTACTCGATTGCAAATGGCCAAATGAGAATAAGAAACTCTTTTTGTTGCTTAGAAAAGTTTGCATGCAATTTTATAGACGAAAGAGTTTTGAATCTATCTTGGATGACATCAGTAGAAATCCAAATTCAATCTTGATTATCCCAAACGCTGATCCTCTATCTTTAGAGCTCATACTCGATTTGTATGGCCGGCAGATATTTCCAAAACTTATATGTATTCGAATGACTGGAGGAGAGAACTATGGTCCTTTTGCGTCTTCACTTCTGTTATCTACTTTCATAAGACTTGTCAATAATGATGATTGCTCTATAAGAATAGGATGGGAATCACCACCATATGAAGAGTTCTTGATAAGGTCAGGTCTTGATTCTAAAAAAATATTTTGGGCACCACCGCCTAGCATTCCTAAAGAATTCAATCAAGGATCTAATTACGACGGAGAAAAGGGAATTACTCTTGGATTTTTAGGAAACGCTAGACCCAATAAGGGCTTTGAAGAGATACCCGACCTCTTGGAAAGTTTAGTAGAAAAAGATGTTCACTTTAAAGCAATTATTCAAGAAGCTAAATTCCCTTGGCCCAATTATAGAAATACTTTGGAGAAAATGGAGCGATTTAAACACTCAATAATGCTTATTTCACCAGATCAGAAGGAAGAGGAGTTAGAGGCAATTATGCGAAGGGTAGACATATGTGTCCTGCCATACAATCCAGCACTCTACAAACTGCAATCTTCAGCAATTGTTTACCGTGCGGCAGATTTGGGAATACCCGTTATCGCTAGAAAGGGTGTGGCCTTTGCTGATGAAATATTAACACATGGAATCGGTGAAGTTTATAATTCCGCGTCAGAATTTCCCAATGCAGTAAAGAATGTTTTAGGTGTACCTAGAACGTGTGCGATATCTGAGTATAACAGAAAGAGAACTAATGCAGCAGAGCGTTTTCTAGGGATGAATTAGGGCATTAATGGATTTCACAATAGTAATTCCCGTCAAGGAAGAAGGAGCCCAATTCCTTCGTATTCTTTTGGACCTGAATAGATATTGTTCAACTGCTTCTGAGATATTGGTTGTAGTTGATGATCTAAGGGATAAAACAATTCAGATAATAAATAGCAATAAAGGAGATCTACCAATCCAAATTCTTGAGAATCAAGGAAGTCCGAAGTCTGCAGCAACTGCCATTAAAACCGGGCTGAGCAAATCAAGGTCAAATGCCACCATCGTATTCATGGGAGACGGAAGTGACGATTCTTCTCTGATTCCCGACTTAGTTCGACTAATTTGGCGAGGGGTTGGCATAGCATGTGCATCAAGATATATGCCAGGTGGACAACAAATAGGTGCGCCAAGACTCAAAGCATTTCTTTCGAGGAGTGCGGGTAAGAGCTTCAGACTACTTACAGGAGTAGGTACTTACGATGCAACAAATAGCTTCAAAGCTTACTCAAAAGAATTCTTGAATTTTATTGAAATAGAGTCGACTAAGGGTTTTGAAGTGGGATTAGAGACTGTTTCTAAAGCTGTGAGATTGGGTTATCCGGTTGCAGAATTACCGACAACCTGGATAGAACGAAGTCAAGGCACCTCTAATTTTAAACTTGTCCAGTGGCTCCCTTCTTATATGAAATGGTACTTGATAGGAATCGGAGTGTTAACCTCCAATTCCCTAAGACGAAAATCGCCTTAGAACTTTTTTAATATAGGTTCTTATCAACACTTTCCTTTTTAGAAGGCTAAATAATCTCAAAGGAAATAGAGAGTAAAAAAGAGTAAGCAAGAGTGGGCTTATTACACCAAGCCTAATGCGCTTGATACGATGATTTTCTGCATTCAGTGCGTGCACTTCTTTACTAAAGAAGAATTTAGCGACTTGTTGTGGTCCAAGAATATAGATGAGCACAAGGATGGCAATTCGCTCAAATTTGAATAAAGAGGATGGCGCTTGCTTGAACCAATGGGGCCTTAAGGCAAACAAAACTATAGCGCTGCCTGTTAACTTGTGAACTGGGGTAAAATGTAAAAGACCGGAATTCCATGAAACAACATTTAGCCGAGAAGGATAAGCATCAATTAATAGACATATTTCTATTAAGAGCGAGTCTTCTGTTTTCTGCTTTGAAAACTCTTTTTCGTGGGGCGAAACGCTTGCCTTTTTCTGCCACCCAAGAACGCCTTGTATTGATGTGAAGTGATGACCAACACCCGGAAAAGTATGGTCATATAGAGTCTCCCGGTGTTCTTGACATGAGACTAAGTTTTCGCCGCGAATGATTTTCCCATGCCTCCATACGGTTTTTCCCTTCACCGAGGTATTTGGATAATTTTGGTAACCCCGCGTAGCGAAGTTTCCCGAGACTGATTTTGCTTTTGCTGATTCAATAGACTCCAAGAGCGGGATTTCATCAACATCCGAGATGATTACCAAATCAGAACTTTTCACATCACGCAATCCACGATCAAGTGCTCTGCGTTGCTCTTTTTCTCGACCCCATGGTGAAGTCTCTTTGCCGTACGAGTTGATTAATCTAAAATCGATTTCAGTAGAATACTTTTTGATGAGAGCATGATCGTCGGTAATCATAGGTGACCACGGTAGACCACGATGGGTTACGTATGATTGCGCGATGACGACTACATCTACATGATTTTTGAGGTATTCAAGTCTGCATTCAAGTATGTCAAGCTCATCTAAAAAACAAAAACAGTCATAGACTTTGGGAGTCATGCGCACATCCTACACATTAAGCAGCTTCAAATTTCGAAAATACTTTTCCTATATTGTTTGCATTTTTGCTCTCCTGCACCTTTCGACAAATCTTTTGTTTGTGGCCCTAAGAGCCGGGAATAACTGGGCTACGGGCGAGTGGTTAATTAACTACGCAGGTGGATTCGTTCGTAGAGGCTTTTTTGGAGAGTTGTTGTTGCGCCTCACGCCTGAAGGAAATTCAGCCATTTATGTTCTACTTTTACTGCAGTTTGCATTTGTAGTATACATCTGGATATTCCTACTACAATTTGCAGCAAAAAATACATTCTCTTCAAATAGTTTAATTTTGATACTGAGTCCGGCCGGCATTAGTTTTTTAAGCTGGGATAAATACCTTTATGTCAGAAAAGAGATATTAGGAATAGTTCTAGTGATTTTTGTCTTCAAATTGTTAAATCTGGAATTGAAAGTGCAATTGAAGATGATTCTCGCGAATCTAGCTTTCGTATGGGTAGTACTAAGTTCTGAAGTTAACTTGTTTTTCTTGCCATCTCTCATATTCTTAATAGCTACGTCAAAGACAATTGAGAGGTTGCACAAAGTATATTGGATTTTTTCATTTTTGCTTGTGAGTTCTATTCTGGTTTTTGTGACTGTAGCATACTCTGGAAATCTAGAGACTTCTTCTAGTGTATGTACAAGATTATTGGAACATGGGCTTCAGCCTGATATGAATTGCCGTGGGGCCGTAGCAATGATTGGTGTTACGTTAGGCGAAGCTTTTGAGCATGTTGTATCAAATCTCCCAGGAAGTTTGATCTATTTTCTTATTCTTATTTTTTCATTATTTCCAATATACAAATGTTGGCCCAGAGACGTCACAAAGGTTTGGATTGCGGCTGTCTTTTTGGGGGTGAGTCCATTATTTTTTATTGCGTGGGATTATGGACGATGGGTATTTATTATTTTCTTTCAATTGAGTTTAATAGTGATTTTTGGTTCAAGGGAAGAAGTTCTTAAGTTAGGGCCCAAAAGCACCAATGGACTAATCTTGGTTGGTTACACCACTTTATGGGGATTTGCTCACACCGGAAATGTAATTTCAAATGGTTGGATAGGATTATTTCCCTCATCAGCGCGATACCTAGTTGATCTGTATGAGTTACTTAATCCATGATTGACCTGCTTGGTTTCGATGGGTGCTACTTGTCTTTCAGTATGTCACGGTACACGTTCTCTAATTCGGCACCCATCTTGCGATAGTCAAACTTTTTGCGAATTCTCTCATAACGATTTAACTCATCAGTATAGTTAGATTTTACGGTTGCCTTAAGTATTTTTTCTGCGAAGTCTTTTGCGTTTCCAACCTCGCTAAACAGAGGGTAATCATTACCTAATATTTCTTGAAGAGGGGGAATACGCGAGACAACCACTGGCTTTTTTCTCGAGATCCACTCCAGTACTACGAGACCAAAACCTTCGTAACGACTAGTTAAGACGAAAAGGTCGACCCTGCCCAGGGCAGAGTAGGGATTATGTTGAGATCCCAACCAATCAACTGCATGTGCGATACCAATGAATTTTGAGTATTCTTTTAATTCAATCTCCAACTCACCAACTCCAACAATTTTAAGGCGTGCATCAGACCTTTGTTGTAAAACTATTGCAAAAGCATCCAGCATGGTAAAGAGGTCTTTTTGAGGGGTTAAACGACACACTGTTCCCAATACCAGAGAACTGGTCTTGTACTTTTCATTCCCAATTCCTACACCCAATTCTTGAATATTGGGTGAAAAGTCAATCCCATAGTAAACCACATGCACTTTTCTTGAATTAGTCTTAATTTCACCAACATCTTGGAGATATTCCTTTACGGCGTTTGATATACAAACAACCTTATGCGTTCTAACAAAGGCTATCCCCGCTAAGGTTCTAGACAGCACTTTAGGACCTTTTGTCAAGAAGGGCTCCGAGTTATGTTTAGACAAAACTCGCCAATTTTTTGTTAACAAACTAGCTAAGGAACCTAGAATTTCTGCACGTGGTAAATGTAAATGCAAGAGGGTATTTTTGGACTTTCTTAACATTAGATGGAGGACAACCATTTGAACTACAGGATTCCGATTTGTGACTTTAGAATTTACGTGCACGTCGAGTGAAGAAAAGTCTTTCATTAATTCCATTCTGCCTTTGAGTGGAATAACGGTCACCTTCATTCCTTGGTTAACTTGGTACTTGCATAGCGTTAGAAGTTGTCTCTCTGCTCCACCTCTATCAATCGTAGTTATTAGGTGGATAGCATGAAGGGATTCAATTCTCATTGATTACAGAAGACACTTTCTCTACCCATTGCCGTAAGCCATGCTTGCTGATTGCTATCTCGCGACGTAGTTTTAATGTTCTATCAAGTTCCGCTTGGTTCAAGGAAGAGTAAGACTTGACCTGATCAAACAAGCTTTGAGTAAAGAACTCTGAGTCAAGTGAGAACTCATTTGCATATTCAACATTCAGAGTTACTACTGGGATTCCCAACATCGTTGCTTCAATTAGAACTTTATCAAGAGAACCGCGATAGGCATTGAAAAAAATATCATAAGTTTTAAGAACTGAATTAAGCTCATTACGCTTGATTGGACCTCTCAGCGAGTCCTCGAACCACGGATACTTCATTTTGAATACAGATAACTGTTTATCAAACCAATCTTTCTCAGCGCCGTTTGATGGCGCGCCGAAGAAATCAATTGAGTCTAGGAGACAACTTTGAAGACTCCTTTCAACCTCCTCAACTATTTGGCCAATGCCTTTGATCCTGTCTAGTCTTCCGAGATATACCGCCTTTCGCAGAGGTAGTTTTCTGCCGACAAATTCGAACTCATCTTCAGATATAGCTTGCCCGACAATTCTCACCTTTTTTGACTTTATCGGGCATGAATCCTTCGTAGATGTAAAAATCCCCGTTAGGAATGGTTGCACCAAAAAGAGAGAGGTCGAGAAATTCTTGTGGGCGTACCATAGGTAAATTCTACAACCAACAATTTTTGCTAAAGGTGCGAGTAAAAGGCAGTGCAAGTCTGCCATGTGAACAAAAACGCACTTAGGTCTAAAGCGCAACATAACAGAGAGAATAATTGTGTAAAATTTCAACAAGTTGAAAAACGTTTGTCCAGGAACCCAGTTAATGCTCCAAACCCTTGCTCCTGCGACTATTTTTTCACCCAAATGCTTCTTGTCATTGATTGAAATGATTTGTGCATTAGGATTGGTATCAAGCAAAGATTCAACGATTTTCTTTTGGTGTGAAAAGAGCATATTTAATTCGTCTAGCGAGTAAACGACATGCAAAACTCGAGGACTAAATCCAATTGACATTATCTAATTGTATATGAATTGATTTAAAGCGATTCAATATCTTTAGTGATAACATTGAGGTGAATCCATGGATCAGTAGCAAAAGAAGTGGGAGTAGATTGCTAAAACAGATTCGGTATTGCTACAGACTTCTGCATTCGCGAGACCAAAGAGTCTGGTGGATATCCGCGTGTCTACAATTCCTTTTGAGTGTTCTGGATCTATTTGGGGTAATACTCATCGGAATCATCGGCGCTCTCTCCGTCAGAGGACTACAAAATGCGGAATATGGGGATCGAATTGATCTTGTACTGAGATTCTTGAGGTTAGATAATCAAGACTTACGGTTCCAAGTTACTTCACTCGGTGCACTCGCAGTCGGCTTCTTTGTCGTTAAGACTACAGGCTCGGCATTAGTTCAAAGAAAGGTTATACGTTTCTTTTCAAGCCGGACTGCGCATTTTTCGTCGCAAATCTTCGCCAAATCCATAAAAGAATTGGGCATCAAGAGCACTAACTCTGACATGCAACAGCAGATTTACGCGGTAACAACCGGAGTATCTTCAATTATGAATGGAGTTTTGGTCCAAACTCTTAATTTGATTTCGGACTCTTCTTTATTCTTAATCCTACTTTTTGGTCTTTTCCTTGTTGAGCCTGGAATAGCGTTGACGACCCTGACAGTTTTTAGTCTAACTGCGTTAATACTCAGTAAAGTTATGCTCGGTAGAGCTTTTGTAATTGGTAAGGAAATGGCGCGTCAACAAACAATTTCAAGTCAAGTCGCGGAAGAAACTATAAGAATGTTCAGAGAATATTATGTAAGCGATCTAATAGAGTCTGCACTTGGGAGGTTTCGTAGCTCAAGAATTTCGTTTTCGAAAGTCGAATCAGAACAAAGATTTGCTCCTTATATAAGTAAGTATGCTTTTGAGATTGTAATGATTTTAAGTTTTGCGGTTGTCACGGGTATTCAATTCAGTATCAATTCTGTTGCAACAAGTGCGGGAAATATAAGCGTCTTTCTTGCTGCTTCTGTAAGAATTGCGCCTGCAGTGTTGCGACTACAACAGTCATTGATTTCGCTTAAAGGTAACCTCGGGGGCGCGTCTCCTACTTTTACATTACTTGAGGAGTTAAATACTCTTAAACCAAGAGCGAATAAGGAAGCGACTCATGCTTACGCTTCTCTGGAGTCAATCAATAGTCAATTTAAGCACGCTCGAGGCGAAGTAATCTCAATGAACTCTTGCAGTTTTGCATATGGAGATAGTAAGTCTGAAACTCTGGTAAAGCTCAATCTAAATTTAAGAGAAGGGGAACACCTTGCCATATTTGGGCCTTCAGGGGTGGGTAAGACAACCCTAGTTGATTTAATTCTAGGAATAAGGAAACCTACAAGTGGTGAGATACTTCTATTTGGGCAAGAACCTGAATTTGTAATCTCGCATAGAAAAAAGGTTCTATCTTATGTTCCCCAGAAGACTTGGTTGATAGATGCAACTATCGCAGAGAATGTTCGGCTCACTTCCACTGAACCATCTTCAGTGACCGATTCACACATCCTTGACCTTTTTCAAGTTGTCGGTTTGCATATAGAAAACCAAGATACGGATCTTTTAGACTATAGAGTTGGGTATGGAGGAAGTAAGTTAAGTGGCGGACAGTCCCAAAGAATTGCCATCGCCCGCGCCTTAGCTAGAAACCCAAATCTCTTGATTCTAGATGAGGCAACCAATGCACTGGACCAAAACTCACAGGAACTAATCCTCAAAAGAATTATGAGTAAATACCCAAGGCTTACGTTAATTACGATAACACACAATAAATCGCTTCTAAAATTCGCCGACACTATATTCCTGTTGGGAAAGAAGAAGTTTCAGAGATTTTCCTCCTTTAATGAATTTAGAAGGCAACAAGCAAAGTAAAATAAACTAATTTAGGGGGGCTCCTTCGTTGACACCAAATTATGTCTACCTGCGTGCGATGCGTGATGAACCATCGCTAGGAGTTACAAGTGGGCTTCGACCTGAGCCGACCCTTGATCAAGCCAGAGCTGAATTATCTGAAGCGATTAGCAGGATCGCCGCCTCCCTATTTAAAGATAAATACGGTCCGTTATTGGGCGTAGTTTCACAACCGGCAGTCAATGAATTCCTTAAGGGTTTTGAATCAAACCTATCTCGCACGAAAGGTGATCTGACCATAGTTCTTGAAGAACTTCTAGATCGAGTAGTTCCCAAGAATCTTCGAAAGAAAAGTTAG
>Ga0169931_10003506_pt1 | contig 24826 bp, 25 predicted proteins | sample Kivu_15m_20L_FD_129675 | JGI IMG/M metagenome (GOLD analysis project Ga0169931, IMG submission 129675) | Freshwater microbial communities from Lake Kivu, Western Province, Rwanda to study Microbial Dark Matter (Phase II) - Kivu_15m_20L... | ecosystem: Environmental > Aquatic > Freshwater > Lake...
AAAAATAATGAAAAGAAGAAAAATGATAAAAAAAAAAAGAGAGATGAAGAACAAACTAAACAAGATGAAAAGAAAAAGAGAGATGAAGAACAAACTAAACAAGATGGAAAGAAAAAGAGAGATGAAGAACAACAAACAAAACAAGATGGAAAGAAAAAGAGAGATGAAGAACAAATTAAACAGGATGGAAAGAAAAAGAGAGATGAAGAACAAACTAAACAGGATGGAAAGAAAAAGAGAGATCAAGAACAAACTAAACAGGATGGAAAAGAAATAAATATTGAGATTAATAAGATTCCTAGCGAAAATGACACATTTGAAGAGATTAAATCCAGAAATATTACTATCTCTATTTCTAAAACAAAAAAAAATAAAAAGAATGATTTAAAAAATTCAACTGGCATTAAGCATTTAAAAACCAATGTAAAAAATAAAGAACAAGAAGCTAAGCCTGAAACAGAATCCAGAAAATCAGACGATAAAAATAAATCAAATTTTAGTAAATTGATAAAATCAGAAAGTAGTAAAAAAGAAATAAATATACCGATAGATGGAAATAAAAATAAATCTACTATTTCTAGAAATTCTGAAAACAATCCCATAAAAATATCAGCAAATGATCCCAAAAAACAACAAGATATAGAAATACAATCATTCCTTCAAAAATCAGAATCTAAAATTCCTTCAAATGATGAAATATTCAAATTATCATCTAAATTAAATAATAACACAAGTAGTATATTTGACGAAGTTGACAATTCAGAGGAGATTATTGACCCAGAAGAAGATCCTTTTGAGAAGCTGAATGAAAAAATATTGAATCCTCCTCAAATGTCTTCTTTTTTACAAACTTCAGAGTTTATAAATTTCAACAAAAATCTATTCGAATATTTGATTTCGAAATCAAGTAACTTCAATTTAGAAACTCAAAGAAGAGGAAGAAGAAGATCGAGGTTCCCTGATCCCCAATGGGACTGTGCTGAATCCCAAATATCTAAATTAGTTATATACCTGTGTGAAGAGGAGGTTTCTGTTTCATACAAAAAATATTGTAAACCAATATTTGAGCAGATTAATACTATGGTGGAAAGCTTTTTGTATCATGATAATAATTTAGAGATATGCCAAAACTTACACATGTGTCCTGTGACAATGGATATTAGATAGAGAATTATCTTTATTCTTTTATTTTAATGAATTTAAGATAATAAGTGTATTTAATTATGAAAATTGAAATTAATTGAAATATATTTAATAAAGAAATTCTACAATTTATGGGAACTTAATTATTTAAATTTATTGATGTTATTGAATTAAATTTTCAATGGAAGAACAAAAAGAATTTGGTGAAAATTCTTTTTCTATAACAGAACTTAATTTAACTAAATTCAATGAAAAATATTATAAAATTCATTCTCCTTATTTCAGAGATTTATTCTATGATTACATTAAAAAAATTACGATTAAACAGACAGGGCTGGCATCAAAAAATATTATATTCTATCTACAACTCGATCAAAAATGTGCCAATCCCTTTAACATTGCTCATGGAGGTGCCCTGGTTTCTCTCATAGAAAATTTATCAACTGCTAGCTTATTTTACTTTTCAAATTCACATTATAAAACATTAGATTTAAACATAAATTACAAAAATCAAGTCGAGTTAGATCAAATAATAATACTTGAAATAGCTTTTAATAAAATAGGAAATGCAACTACATTTTTGGAAGCAGAAATGAAAAAAGTTGATAATACAGTTTGTGTTCATGCCTCCTTAATAAAAACTAAAATAAAAGCGAATTTCTAAAATTATTTTTTAAAATATCGGAAAAAATCATTTTTCTTTTTAAATATCGAAGGAAATTTCTAATCCCTTAACAAATATTTTATATGTAAATAAATGAATTCTTTTAATAAGTTTAATTATGTATAACTCCTATGACGATAAATATTTACGTAAACAGTTGAAAAAAGACAAAAATCATACAGATCCTCAATATAATTTAGATACATTTTTACCTAACATAGGATATAGTAATTATAATCTTCAAATATATCCTAATAATAATTATATCCCAAATTACTATCCTAATATTTTCCCTCCAATTCAAAATGTGATCATTAAAAAACCTGTGAAATACTTCTTTCAAAAGCCAATATATCTCTCAGATAAAGAGGTTTCTTATGAGAAACAGACTAAAATAAAGGTTATTAAAAATCAGAACAATTTAATACATAAATTTCTACACGAGGCAAAATGGGGAAAACCAGTTAGAATGCAAGATGTTTTGTCAAATAAATCTGATTATAACTTACGACTTTTAAATGCCGATGACGTAGTCAGAATTAAGAATGAAATGATAAATAATAACTTAAAAATCAAGGAGAAGATTGAGGAGGATAATATGAATTACCAATATCACATGTGGAAGGAAAATGAAAAATTAGAAAAAAGAAGAAAAATAAGAGAAGGGAATAAAAAATATTGGAATATTTTAAGAAAATTCCTGAAAATATTAAAGCTTTATAATATTTTAAGAGAATTTACTCTAGCAAGTATAAAATTCAAAAGAAATAAAATATTGCTCTATCAATCTAGTAAAATGGACATTGTAGAATTTTCAAATATGATAGGCAATTCTTTAAAATCGATAGGAGACTTGGCCTCTAGTACCTTAATTGAACGATTCATTATAGATTCTAATTTTCAAAACAAAACAGATGACACAATATTCAGAGCCAAAACCTTCATTCATCAAATACTTCATGATTTATCGAAAAATATGACAAAAAATTTTATTCAAAGCACTATAAAGATATCCCTACTAAAATACATATCCAACGGAGCGATTTTGCCTGAAGAATTTTTAACAACATTCGAATTCAACAGATTAGAGTTTGATATTAATATGAGACTATTTAACATGAAATTAGACAGGCAGGCGATGATGATTGGTTTTATCTTACTTTATAGGATTTTAATATTAGAAATCCTGATGAATTATAAAAAGTATTTTAAAAACTTGATGGATCTTGAACCTCCTTCATATTCTTTAAAATCAAGTGACGATATTAGAGAAAGAATCATCGGTCGTACTAAATTAACTAAAGAAAAGATCCAGGAAAATTTTGAATACAATTTTTCCTTTATATGTGTTATCTTAAATGAAATTATGAAAAATGTTTTTACTAATTCACCCAAAATATGCAGAGAATATTTTAAAGAAATTCATGTATATAAAAAGTATGTGTTAGATGCGATTGGTTCAAGTACAATAGACATATTTAATAGAATCGAAAATGACAGTATCGAATTTACAAAAAAACTTCCTCATTTAGAGAAAGCCGAAGAGTTCATTCAGCAAAATACTAAATGGATAAATATGCATCAGATAACAGTTCTGTCATTGTGTATGAATTTGGTAGAAAATATTTTAAGGCCATAAATTATAAGAAAAATATTTGACTTAAGTATCTTTATTAATAAAATTTGTGTTTTTCAATAATTTAAAAAAATCTTCTTGATTAATTTTATTATCATTATTGAAATCCCCAGCTTCAAGTATTTCTTTAATCTCTTCATTTGATAAAATTAAATCAAATTTTAAGACTAAGTTTTTGATTGATTCATGATCAATTATTAATTCATCATTTACATTATTGGAAATCAAAAGAAATATTTTTTTGCAATGTTCATTCATATTTTCTTTATTAGCCTAATTTTAAAAATAAATTCAATTTATACAAGTCTAAAAGAAACTATATCAAAAAACTCTTTAAAACTCAAATATTTTGCGCTTTCTGTAAAATTAGTTAGGATATTATTAGATTTTTCTTTTAACTGTTTTCCGATTCTTTCAAGTTCCTCTTCAGATGGTCTTAATCCCAAAGCTATCATTCCTATTTTCAAATCTGCGATTGAAATTCTGTCACTTTTGTATTGATCAAGCAGTCCAAAAGTTTCTTTAATTTCTTCAATTTGTTCTAGGCTTAATTCCTTATTAATTTCAGATGTTTTATAATCCATATTTAATTTATCTTATTAATTTCATAATTATCAAAATATTCTAAACTATATTAAGATAAAATTGCGGAATTAAAGGTAAATAAACGTAATCATACGTATTTTCTTTTCAACTCTTCTATATTCTTGTATAAATCCTTCATCGAATTATTCAAAGCAATTTCTTTTTGGGAATATAAAATTTTTAGATTTTCTAAATTAAATTCCTGAATCAAATCACGTTTAATTAAGGTATGCAATGTTTTGAAATAAAATAAGTTTTGAAAATCATCATCATTGTATGTGGTTAAATTTCTATCTTCATAAAATTTTTTGGTGTTTGACTTGATTATATGATTTGATTTAGCAATTTTTTTCTTAGTATTTTTCATATTTTCCAAAAGTTCATTTATATCCTTCATCTCTGCATCTTCTAATATTTTTTTAATATTTTTTTCCATAGTGGAATAATACAACAAATTGTTCTTTAATCTTCTCCAATTACTCTTGTCAATTGAATTAATTAAACTTCTGTAACTTTTAATTTTATGAAATTTTTCATCATCTCTTGAGCCAAAAGTGCTCAAAAAGATATTTATGAACTTAAAAAGATCCTCAGACATATGAGATGATTTAAGATTAAAATTTATTGATAATTTATGTTCATCAATAATTTTTATTATGTTTATGTTAAATCCATTTGATTTTAGAATGTTGTAGAAACTGTAATTATTATCTATGATGTCGAATTTAAAAATGAATTCTTGATGTGGATTATTTTTTCTAACAATTCCGTGATTTAGAAGTAAAATATCATTTGAGAGATTTTCTGATTTTGTTAGTGATAATTCTTCAGAAATTGAGTATTCTTTAAGTGATAGAATATTAATTTGATCTTTATAAACTATTTGGAAGTTTCTCTCATCTGAATTATTTTCTTGAAGAGAGTTTATGCATAAATCAGCAAAAGGAATCAACGCAAGACCTCCAAATTTTTCTAAATTTTTATTTACTTGATTTATTTCTGAGGAATTTGAATCATCAAAATTTATTTGAAAAGATTTACTGTTGACATATCCATATAAACTAAGGAAATAGCTTATATTGTCTTCATTTAACCAATTTTTTGTGAATTCTTGAGTAATCTCAGAGTTTTTTAGAGCCTCGATGATTGACTTATAAATTTTTACTAATTCCATTTTAAAAACTGGAATTGACCCTGTCTGCCTGTATTGAAATATATCATCTTCACTCCAACTGGTCTCTCCAAAAATATAGGCTTGAGGAAGGAATTTTATAAATTCAGAGAAAAATTCTGATTTTGATCTTAAATAATTTCTGAAGGAATCAATTGAATAATTTATTTCTTCCGAATTTCCATATTTTTTAGTTAAAATAAAGGCCTCTGTTATATTGGCCTTCATATCGAATAACAATCTTGTTGTCAATAAAATTTTATTGTGTAATGTTCTATATTTTCTCAAAATTTCGATTTCCCCTAATATATTGTAGAATGTTTCTTTCAAAGGAAAAATATCATATATCGAATATGTGAAATTTCTCGAGATTTGAAAAATTTTATTCTGTCTGTTTATTTTCTCCTTAACTATACAGTGATAACCTTTTTCATCTGTGTAGTTTAATTTTAATTTGTTCGTAAATTTGGGAAAATATTTGTGATAAAAATCTTCTCTTTGTTTGAATATGTTTATTGGCTCAAGTCGGTAGCTTAAAGAGTATGGATTTAAAAGGAAAAGAAATAAAATAAATAAATTTTCTACTCTCATAAATATAATTTTTAAATAATTTAAATAATTTTTATTTTTTATACAAAACTAGTTAGAAATAGACAATTACTTCTGAAATAAAATATTAACATGTTTCCTAACCAATTTGAAAATTTGACCCTGTATAAATTTATATCTTGTTTTATTATAAATTATGGAAGTGATATTTTATATTTAAACAATCAGATATATTTATTTATTCCTTTCTAAATATCATATTTTCTTTAAACTTTTACATATCATAACTATAACCAAATATAAATTTGCTTAATATTTCTCTTTATTCAATAAATGGCCAGACTTGAACAAAATCTAGAAATTTCGAAGAAAATTTTGAACATAAATTTCACAAATACTGATTTTCTTAGGATAATGAAAAAAGAATCAGTTTCAACTTACTTAACACAATTAACAAATTGTTATGAAAAACATTCTGAAAACGACTCAGACTTATTTTCATGCATTATGAATTCCGCATGTTCACAAGAAATCAATAATCTTAAAAAATGTAAAAAGAAAAACTCTAAAAATATTGAGTTGTGTGCCCCTATCTTGATGGGGATAGATAATTGTTTGAAAAAACACAATAATATTATTTTACATACACTAAGTAAATAAGATTATAATCAAATAGTTTTTTCTTATTTTAAATAAAAATATTAAAATATTAAATTTCTTTAATATTTCATCATTAAAATAAAAATTTTTATAATATCTAAAAATGAAGTATAGAGAAAACATAATTTTTGCAATGAAAAGTTTAGTTCTTCTATTCTTGATTTGCATTTCTCAAGCTTTAGTTCCTCAAAACAAATTAAAACCGCAGAATGAAAAAGTAAAAGTTATAATGAATAATTTAGATAACTGTAATTAAGCCTAATCCGACTCATCCAATAGATGGACCTCAACCATTTCCATTTGTGAAAGAATATGAAAATTTCAGATTTAAAAATGGGATAACTCAAGAAGATAACCCTGAAGATTTAATGACAGGGAATACTGAGATATTAGAATCCCAGAAACCGTAAATATTTATTTTTATTTAAATTTAAGACAAACAACAAAGGAAGAAGGCGAACAAGAAGCTTTTCCAGCTACTGCAATTGCAGGTTCTGAATTCTCTGTTGGTTTCTTTGGATTTTCGTTGATTAGTTACGGAGCTTGTAATGCAATTTCAGGACGATCTACTAGATATTGGTTAAGTAAACCTAATGTTAAAGATGATTCATGGGAAGCAATTTTCGACGAACCTCAGAAGATAGATTTAATAGAAATAAATTGGTTATACCCACCTAAAAATTTCAAAGTGTTTTTCAAATTGGACGATTCGAGTGATTATATTGCCCTATCAGAACTCTATGAAAAAATAAAATATCACTCAGATGTCGGATTAATCGCTAATAAATATTCTTTCAATCCTTGGAATACTATTGTTTTTACAAAACCCATATTTGCCAAGAGGATACGTTTAGCCTTGAGTGAACCCCTTGAAAGATATAGATCCTTCGCTATCAACAAAGTTAAATTCTTTCAGAAGATGTCATCATTCATGTTAAAAAATGAATCAATTAATGACTGTGTAAATTACTGTTTATTTGTCAATACTGATAAACCCAGAGAAAATGTAATAGTAGAAGCTTTTCCATGTATTCAAGCAATAGTCATGGGAAATAACCAAGAACTCTTTACCTATGGAGTAAGAAGAGATCTACGCTACTTTAATAACAAAGAATTCTGTATAGGTTTCAATGCAGCAAATGAAATTGCTTTAAGGGCTTGCTCATCAAATGATCCTGCATATAAAGTCCAGATCAATAAAGATGGAAGTTTCTCATTTATAGGAACTACAGATAGATGTATTTACATAGATGACAATAAATCAACTTCTCCAAATTTTGTCGAAATGAATACTGAAATAACGGTGACATCACAAGCTGACGATGCTTCTTACAAAAAAGAAAACATTAAAATGGACGGTCAAAGTTTTTGGAGCTCAGCTCCAGGTGATAGAAGAGTCGTCATGCAATTATTCTTTGGAAAAATTACGGAAGATCGTAATTTTAAAGGTCAATACGAAATTAATAAAATTGATCAGATTACAATCGATTGGATAAAGGCTCCCAAAAAATTCCTAATTTATACTTGGAAACCAGGATTCAGTTGGGTACTCAGATTTGCTTTTGATAATTATCAAGGAAATAAATCAGAAATTTCCATGACAGGACAAGAAGCTTCCGCAATTATGATTGATATGGCTGAGGGTTATCCTGATGAAGCTTTAGGAGGATTAGTATCATTCGGAATCAGTCAAGTTTATATCGGAACGAATTCTATGAAAGTAAAAACTATATCGTGTTCATCAACTTCTCTTAAATATAAATTATTCGATTTCGAAGTTCAAAGTTACAAAAAAATTGAAAGAACACCTGAATATAATAAAGTTATGAAAGATATTTCAATTTCATTTGAAAGATTAGTAAATATTTTTAAGAATCTCTCAGGATTAAAAGTACTGGTTCCTAAAGTTAAAACAAAGGCCAGTGAATTCCGCAGAAAGATTAAATCAATCAAAAACACAGTAGGAAAGGAAGCTGCTAAAGAACTTGGATCCTTTAAATCAGATGTCCTTGGAACATTCGCCAATCCAAAATTTCTTCAAAAATTGGAAATAAGAGGAGAAACAAACTTTATTAATACAGTAAAGACAAGAAATGTAAATATTGTAATTAAACCGGGAAGCTCTGAAAATCCTTCTGATGATTGTGATCAAATTTTTAAAAAATTCCCTGGAGCTAGATCTGGATATTATTATATCAAACCTGCCTGCTCAAACAGCCCATTAAGAGTTTTTTGTGATTTTACTATAGAAAAACCAGTTGATATTTTTGTTTTTAATAATTATTCAGATGAACCCAATACAGATTTAACCTATCTTAATATCAAAACTCCCGAAGATATACAAATGATGTGCGGAAAATTAGGCTTACAACCCATTCAACTGTCTAGCAAAAAAATGGTGAATAGAATTTATCAAATATTAATGGCCATTGGATTTAATTTATCTAAACCCATGGGTGTTCCTTTAGGTTACGATTATACCTGTGATGCAAGTAGAAAATGTTCTGAAATATTTAATTCCTTGAACGATAAACAAACTCCTCCCTTAGGATTCCTATTTTCAGGCAGAGCTAAATCAATCGCTAAAGGACCTTTTGTTGGCTTAGGAAATTCGCCTCAACCATCAATGTTTACTTTTGATGTTCCCAAAACTCCAATAACTGCTCTTATTTGTTCAACTAATTCTCATGTAGCTAAGGAGGGGGAAAATTTTGAAATATTATATTGTGACACCACAGCTGATAGGGGTGATATCTTTGAGGATAACACTACAATTTTAGTAAGATGCCCAAAGTGTGTTGAATCTCCTGCTCTCGTATATGGTACCAAAATCTATGGAGCAAATTCTTCTGTTTGTCGAGCAGCAATTCATAGTGGAATTTCCACATCATCAGGAGGAAAATTTTTTGTCACTAAACTTTCTGAATACAGAAAAAGTGCAGGGTCAACTGATTTAGGGGTTACTTCGATGGATACTATTCAAACTACCGGATCATTTACTCTAAAAGAATATACTCCTGACTGCCCTTATTCTAAACCTGGAGAAAATATTGAAGATGATGACGATGATGACGCAGATTCTGAATCTTTTCTTGAAACTGAAGAAAAACTTACTGAAGTTACAAAATCCATTTTCGAAGATAAAGAATTACAAGCCGAATTAAATAATTCAGATAAGGACAACACCGAATTAGATAATTTATACAACGACAGTCATATAGAATCTTCTGAAAAAGATTTCAAATTCAAAGAAAAAATTGGTGGGATTCGTAATTTTGCCAAGGGTCTAGCAGGTAAAGTTAAAGGTGCTGTAGGTAAAGTTAAAGGCGCTGTAGGTAAGGCTGCAAATAAAGCAGCTGCATCAGCTTCTGGAGGAGGTGCTATAGGAGATACTTTAAAAAGTAATGATGACCAATCTCAGGCCGCGATTAGTGGAATCGGAAATATTATAGATCAAGGACAAAAATTGGCTAATTCAGGATTAGAAGAAGTTAACAAATTTGCTGGAGAAGTAGGCAATCAAGTGAACAATTTGATGAAGGCTGGTCAATCGGAAGCGGAGGCAGCAACTGATTTTGTTGACAATGTCGTTAATGATGGAGGACCAAAGGCAACTAAACCACCTGATCCAGTTGATCCTATCGTTAGACAAGAGGAACCTAAAAGCAAAAATGAACAATGCACTCCAATAACTGAGTACGAAATTAAAAAATTAGAGGAAATAAGAAAATCGGCAGATTATGAATATTTAAATTTAATCAGGAGAAAAACCAAAGCCATGAAAAAGTTAATTTCATTCTATTTAAAAGCTCTTGCATTTGCTAAACCAGGATCCAAATTATCTTTACAGAATACTGCTAAAAATTTCGGAGATTGTTTCAAATTGAAATTAGATGCTCAAAATGCAGTAAAAGATATAAAAGATAAGGCTCTTGCAAGAATAAGCAGAACAGCTAAATTAGCAAAAGGAGTTATGAAAGATTTACAGAAAATGACAAGATTAAACCCAGTCGTAGTTGATTATAAATTACCCCCTGATGAATTAATTGCAAATCTTTATTCAATATGGGATACAAAATCCAAAGATAAATCAAATTGGGATGTTCACAGAGTTGGAATCAACAAGAGAATGCAAGCGGTAGGAAACACATCAAGAATAAATACAGGAAAGCAATTATCAGCATCAATGCTCACTCTCAAAGGTAAAAATTTTTTCGACATTAGTATGACTGTTGATGTTCTTGTAAAAGCACAAGGTGTCTCTGGGGTGGTATTCAGAGTAGTCGACGCATTTAATTATTATGCTCTTGTGTTTAATCCTGCTAAAAAATTCAAGGCCATTTATAAAGTCAGACACGGAGAAGAAAAAATCCTTACAAAAGTGGACGATGGTGGAATAGTAATTGATAACTGGCATAATATTAAAATCACAGCTACAACATCCAACATAAAAGTTGAAATGATTAATTTAGAAGCAAACGGAGCATCACCACAAATATTGTTGGCAACAGATAATACTTTCACTCAAGGAACTGCAGGAGTTTTTGTTAATAATCTACAAGGATTTTATTTCGACAACATGAAAGTAGATCCTTTACCTTGCTGGGTTCCCTTTATCCCCATTGATGGATTGGAAATCATAAAACCTAATTCAAGTATTTTACAAGAGGATTTCAGAGGAGCTCTTGAAGACTGGATGACTATAATTGATCCAGAAATAGACAATAAAGGACCTTCTAAATGGATGTTTAATACTAATGAAAAACCAGGCATGGAAGTAGGTATATTACAAAATTCAGAAATTTATGACACCTCGTCTCAAAGAAAACCAGATATGGCTGTTTATAAAGATAAAATTATTACAAATGGTATCCTTAAGGTCAGGTTGATTGGAAAAGATGCTGATGGTACTGTATCTGTCATATTAAAGCACAAAAAAGTAATTAAAGATGGTGTTCCTCAAGAAAAATTTTATTCATTTGATTTAATCCACTCGGACACAAATCCAAAATTCGTTTTAAGAAAATTCATGGATGGTTCAGTAAGTGAGCTAGCTAGTGTTTCTAAAAAAATTGATGGACTTCCAACTCTTGGCTATATCGTAGATAAAAAAATATTGGTAGAAGCTCAATTCATTGTTGATTCTATCTCAATCAGTGTAAGCATGAATAATTCACCTATGATAAAAGTTCTTGAAGCTAAAGATGATTCAATAGATTATGGGGTAATAGGATTTGGTACCTACAAAACTAAAGCTGCATTTATAATGGTTGAATTATTCCCACCAAGATTGAAGTTCAGCGAAGCTGATCTGAATCAAATCATGCAATCTAATTTAGATTATATTCCAATGCCAGATGTTAAAAAGATTTATGATGCTGCTAAAATAATAAATGTCACTAAAATTTCAGGAGGAATTACATACATCGTATATGCAAGTAATGCTCTTGGAAGTACTCAAGGATTAGACCTTAGAAAAGAGGATGCACTTAAGAATCGCGAAAAATCAGAATTGTGGCATACTTGTGCTAATGCTAGAACAAAGGAGGAGAAAGACAATTATTGTATGAAGCAGTTCCAAAGCAAGGGCGCCATTCATTCTTGCAAAGTAAAATATTTAATTAACTTGATCTAGGTCAATTTCTGTGATGTCTGCTGTGCAAAAACTTCAAACCCTTTCGCTGCTAACTCTATTCATCAATGCAAAAAGTCATGCTATCGTACAGAAATCGCCGAAACATCCAACGATGAATATAAGGAGGTTTGTATCAATTCAGTTAATCCTACTCAAAGCATCTATAATTATTGCAATGAGAGAATGAAAGACTTCGACAAAAGTTTGTTAGGCTATTGTAAATTGGATATGTGCAATCTCTGCTGTGTTACAATGGACAGAATGAGAAATAAGTCCTTTTCTTCATTCAACATGACAAAATGCTTTGAGGACTGTGCAGAAAGTAAAATTTTTATTTTTATCATTTAGAATTCAAAGTAAATTAATGAAGTTTGTGATTGATAAGGCAAAATATTATTTTTATTTAGTATAAATCTAAAACTAAGGATAATTGATTATTTTTTATTTTTTTAATTTAATTTATAAAATGTACAATACTATAAGCATTGTCAGGCATAAACCAAACTACGAAAAACTATGCGAATTAAAAACAGAGGGCAGTATTCACTTCCCCAGAGAGGACAATAATGGAAATCTTTTTGTGACATGTCAGTCTGGGGAAATATATCAATTCAATCATGAAGGAATGAGTGATCCTATATTAACAATGAATAATTGTTTTCCTTCCTGCATTTGTTTTGATTCCACTGGAACATTATATGTAGGAGAATCGAGCAACAACGCAATTTACACAAAAATCAATAGTATTTAAATTTGTTATATGTAATGTATTTTCGTAGTAAATGATAACAGCCACACTGTAGATCAAATTCTAATAAAAGATTTCAACGACAAGCCATTAAAAGGGCCTTCAAGTCTTGCCTACAACAAGGATGATAATATATTATATTTTACAGATGCAGGTACTTTTGTAAATCTCTCTTTATATCCTAGTAATGGCTCACTCTATATGATAGATTTAGACACTAAGATAATGAGACCAATCATGCATAATTGTCTCTCTTTCCCATCAGATGTGGTGTATGAAAATAAGAAAGGCATCATCTATGTTGCAGAAACATTAGCTAATAGAATCATTCGTTTATCGCAAAATCCATATGGAGTCTATCATTCAAGTGTTTTCTATCAATTTAATGGAAGATTGGGGCCTACTGCTATGGCAGTTGATGAGTCTGGAAATTTATACGTCGCAAGGTATGAATTCCAAATTGGTTTGGATGGAAATGATTATGATGGAATTATATCAGTTATTAATAGACATGGAAGATTAATAGGAGAACTCATTATTCCCAATTTATCAGAAATCACTGGATTACTTATTTCAAGCAAAAAGAAGGAAATTTTGTATATGACAGAAAAAAATTCTAACCATGTTTACGCTATAAAATTATCTTCATTCCTTGGCGAATTAGATAAAATTGAAGAAATGAATAAGGTTTTTAAATATAATTAATGAGAAATATTTTTGGATTATGTAAATATTTATTTTATTTATCTTTTTTAAAATTATACAAATTTTAAATTAAATTGCGATTATTAATAATTAAACAGACTATTATGGGAGCTTGTTGCACAGCCACAGACAACAAATCAAAACCCTACGATAAAAAAGAAACTAAATATGGTTCATCTAATAATCAAATAACCAATTTAGTTCTAGAGGTAGACTCTAAACCGTTGCCTATAACTGAAGATGATATTAACAAATCAATCAACCAGTGGAAAGAAAAAACTAAAAGAAGAAAATTTAAATCGGACATTCCAGTCGAATTTGCTACAGAAGAAAAAAATTTTATGATTAAAGAAGGAGATTGCGATATCAAAAACTGTCTTGATGAGATTAATGAATTCGAAAAGGAATTAATAAAGAAGGATAAGGAAATTCTACATCTGCATAATAATTTGTTTATTAATTCAGCAAGAGCCCAGATTGATTACAGCAACGGTGAGATATGTCATGATTTCATAAATATAAATAAACAAAATAACAAAGGCTTCTCAGAATTCTCTAGTACAATCCATTTTACTGCCCTCAATTCAAAAGATCTGGTTTCGAGTAAATTTCATAAGATCGAGAAAAACATTTTAAATAACAACACACATAAATCGCAATCGATCTTCAATGTCTTAGAAGAGTTGAACAACATTAATAATAATAAATTCGAAAACAATAAATTTTTGATAAAAAAAGAACCCAAAACAAAAATAGAAGATGGAACTAAAAAGATTTTTATCTCTAATAATGCGATATTCAAAAGTAGAATAATTATTTTTTAATTTTTATAGATCATCCTCCCAAAGAATATTCTGTCAATCTAAACGATAAATCAAAATTAACTATAAGAAAAAAAGATTCTATATTTAGAATAAACAATGTGTCTATAACACAAAATTATAATCAGCATCTAATCTATTCTTATTTAATAAACAATCGAACACAAGAAAATCCAGAGATGGATTCTGATGATGAAATAAGTAAAAATAATCTAGCAGCTATCCAATCTTCGAATATTTCAAATCAAGAATTAATACAGGAAAATGTTTTTTACAATGTGGAGAAAATTAATGTGAAAGAATTGGTAAAAGATCCGCATAAATTTAATGAAGAAATACTTGAGCTTAATTCTTATATTAACAACATAAAGTATCCGGTATGGAAAAAGGACATCCACGAAAATTTGAATTTTTATAAGAAAAATAGAATCGACATGACACCATTTTACGATGAAATAGATGGAATAAAAATAGAATGGAAAATTCAAAAATATACTTTTAATCCCAGGGATCTAATTTATTATTTAAACGATACTATCATAAACATTAAACAAGGAATTGGAAGTAATTCTTCTATAATTACGGGTTTAATTGAAATTTGTAATTATGGTATTCTATTCAATAAGGAGGTAACTAATTCTGTTGTATTCCCTAGAGATGAAAATAGAATGGCTATTCAAGGATCAGGATTTTATGGAATCAAACTTTTCTTTAACGGATGTAGTAGAATAATTGAAATAGATGAAACTATGCCTTATGATATAAATACTGGAAAAGCACTTTTTTCAACTACTGATAATTTTTGTATTAATTTAATAGAGAAAGCAATTTTCAAATTGTATAATGGAAACAAACAAAATAGTAGCGAAGTAGCTTTTAATTTGAGATCTAATCCATCATATGAGATTTATCATCTAACTGGATGGATTCCAGAAATAATGACCTTTGATGATGTTTCGAACAAAGTATATCTATGGGATAGATTGTATACGAATTTCAAGGAAGGGAATATTATGGTATGTTTCGGTACTTCAGAATTCAAAGATGGTCAACAAAAGGAAGGATCTGAAGTTTATATTTCTAGTAGCACTAATTTAATTTCAGTTCATTCATATTCTGTCTTAGACGTTGTTGAATCTTCTGATAAAAAAGTGATGAAATGTAAAAATCCATGGGGGCATACAGTTCCTTTTTATAATTCTAGAATTTCTCGAAAATCATATGATAATTTTGAAGAAAAAAGAGATTCGAAAGAAGCAGAGAATGGAATTTTCTGGATTGAATGGGAAAATATTTGCAATTATTTCAGTTACATTTATCTGAATTGGAATCCAGAGATATATTCTTACAAATATTCTTTTTCTTCAAGATTTAAAAATTTTAAATCTCAGTCAAAATTTTATGATGAGGTTTATTCTTTGGAACACAATACACAATATGTAATAACCATCCCAGAACATAAAGAAGATTTTGAAATGAGAGTCATGTTGTCAAGACACATAAATCAATTAGAAAATAAGGATATTAGTAAAAGAAAGTCGATATCTTTTAAATTATATTGGTTTGAGGGCTATAGAATTATCTACCCTGTAGATGAACTAAGAATATTAAAAAGCTCAAATAGAGAAATAAATTCTGATGTATTTATATTCGAAGCAAGTAACCAAATAGAACAGTATGTATTGGTAATATTATTAAAAAACGACAATAGAGAAGACGATTCAGAAACTTCTTTTTCCTTGGATTTTTTTTCTTTTATTGAGGTAGATATCAAGGAACTCCCTAAACAGGAAATTCAAAGGCAGAACAAAATCACAGATAATTGGATTCAAAACAAACCAGGTGGAAATTTAAGATCTTTCAACTTTGTTAATAATCCTCAGTACAAGCTAACAGTCAACAGTTTGACTCATATCCAAATTAAATTAGAGACGATGCTTATGACTCCAATTATGCTTTGCCTTATTGAAAATGGTAATCACCTTTCTAAAATTCCTTACCAATATGTAATAAACAGTAAGCATCCTGGATTTTTCTTTAATTCATTCTCATATTTTGAATGCGTATTGGAAGCAGGAGAGTATAATATAGTATGTGCATCACAAGAAGAAAAACACATAGGAAAATATTATCTAGAAATAAATCAAATTAAAAATCAAAAGACAAATAGCAAACATGATATAAAAATTGAAAAATTAAAACTCTCTACTTATAATTATGTTGAGTATTTGAAAGGAAAATGGGATACAAAGAATAAAATTCGGCAAGGCAATTTAGTTTCTTGTGATAATCTGTTAAAGAAAAATCCTGGATTCTATTTTAATATAAATCAAAGAACAAAATTAAAATTTATTCTCAAAGCAATTACCAAATATAATTCATATTTAAACGACGATTCGAAATTAACAATATATTTGTATAAAATACAGGGAGAAGATAACAGCAAGTTGATAGTGAATGGTGCAAATCTAATCTCTTCGGCATGGGGATTTTTTTCGGAGTAATATTTAATTAATTTTGTTTAGTGAAGTTGAACTAGATCCATGTGTAAATGGTTATCTTGTGTTATGTATCAACAGATCTAAAAATAAATTCTCTAAATTTCAATTGGAGATTCATTCAAATCAAAGGTTAAATGACATTAAACCCAATATGAACACAGAATTAAAAAAAAGAAATTTTAAAATATTCGGTAAATGGACTAAAACAAATTCAGGAGGGGGTCTTGATAATATTATATTCTGTAAGAATTCGCAGTATGAGGTTACAGTGAAAAAAACGACTTCAGCATTTATTGAATTAATATCTCAAGATGGATACTTAGTCTCTTGTATCATCCTTAGATACGATAAGGGTGTAGAAATAAAAAATATTTGTGAATTAAAATATGAGTACGTAAAAAATTCTTATGAGGAGGAAATAAAGAATTTGGAATACGAAGAAGAAAATTTCTATGTGAATACAATTTTCGAAGAAAAAATGAAATATTTAATCATACCATTTACAAAGCATGAAAATCAAGTAATATTGATATATATTTGAATTTAAAGTTAGGAAACTATGACATGACAATATCAACAGAAGAAGAAATTATAGTAAAGGAATTGCAACCCATGAATTTTAATAATTGTTCTATACTCACGTTGACAAAAAATATTACTAAACTTCCGAATAAATTCTATAGTGATCTTCATATTTTGTATTATATTTTTAAATTTTCACATCTTTAGAAAAAAATACATTATTTATTCTTGTGCATATATAAAATTCGACTGTGAAGGTTGTCTGAATTTTCATTTGAAGAATGCAAAAGACTTTGAACATTTTAAAATAGGAATACTAATCTATAAAATAATAGAAAATAATAAATTGGAATTTCATTCTTCTAATTTATCCTTTCCTGGATATAATTATCCAATACATATTAGGTAAATTTACTTCAAACATATTAAAATAGATATGAATTAAGAAATCCGATTGCAAATCAGGAATTACTATTGATTATAGTTTCAAAATTAGATTATGCTAAAATAGAAATAAATTTTGATGTTAATTTTAGTCTTTTAGTTGATTCTATAAGTAATCGTATCCTTGAGTTAAAACAAGTAGATGATGAATTCCTAAAGAAATTCGACTTTTGACATGTCTGCCTTTTTTTAAATGCGTTTATTAAATAATATTAATTAGTATATAAATATACATGATAAAACTAAATTCATTTTAATAATTTGATATTAATAAATATATAAATTAAAATGTTATCCCAACCTACTTTAAAAAGAAAACTTATATGCAATATAGTATATAGGACTTTCAAAATCAAAATGAAATTGGATAATAATAACATTAACATTACTAAAAACCCACTTTATACTAAGGTTGACATTCTGAAAGGAGGGGAAATAAATCTTAAAAACAAGACATTCATTTTTGGTAAAATCATCTTAAAATAAATGTTAGACAATGAATCTAAATTAGAAAACATAATTTCAACTATTGAATCTGAATATGACACTGCCTTTCTAATTGAACCAGAATTACAAAAAAGTTTATCAGAAAAATTAAGTCCTAATTTACAAAAAGAAGAATCCAGCAAAAATACAAATGCTATTCAAGAAATCTTAGCTATTGCAAGAAAGCTTAAATTAGAGGACAAAGAACTAAATGAATTTTTAGGAAAAATCCTTTCAATAAATGAGACAGACAAGAAAAATCAGAATCATCTAAAAATTTTGTATTTTACAATCGTCAATGAGATAGAAAGATTAGACAAAATAAAAACCAGAGCTGAAAAAACAGCTTCATTTCGTGTAACTTTTCTGCTAATTTTGCTACTATCGATTCTAATTGCTCAGACTGGATTATTTTACCATATGATATTTAATGTTGATTACCTTGGATGGGATCTTGTAGAACCTGCTACCTTCTTAGTTAGCAGCTCACTTTTCTTGCTTGGTGTTTTCTCTTATGTAAAATTGCATAGAAATGCCATATCTGGAGAGAAACTTTTTAATGAGATGACCAAGTCTATTTTAAATAGGAGATATATCAAAACTAATTTCAACGAGGAGAGATATATTGAACTTCAGAATCAGATGGAATTAGTTAATAGAATACTCAATGAATCTAAATTATAAACAAAAAATATATTTAAATAAGAAACTATTTTTTAATTAATTATTCTATATTACCTTGACTAATTAATTTATTTACAATTTGATTCCCTTCAAAAATTAATTTATAAAATTGTGCAGTTTTTATAATTGTAATTGCAGCAAACTCCTGTGCCAGGCTCATACCCTTGTTAAAAATTTTCTGATTTTTTTTTAATTTTTGCGTTATCTTTGTATTTTGTTTTCTCCTCATTTATATCTAAGGGGGATGATTTAATATTTAAAATTATTTACCAGCGGATGTCACATTCTCTCCTGATAATTTTTGCCTAATATATAAATCTTCTGATTTATCGCATTCATCATTTGCATGACGGAAAAGTTTTAATAAAGATTTGTCAACCGGATTTCCTGTAAAATTCATGTCAAATTATAATTTACTTAATTTTTTTCCCAATTCGATGATTTTGTTGAGAAATACATTCATATTTTGAATAATATCTACATATATATCTTCGACTTCTATTGACCCTGAATCTAATTTTTTCTGCATTTTCAGACAAAGAGACTCAATATTACTTGAGCAAAGCAGTCTAAAAATTATTTTTCAATTTACGAAAAGGATCCTTTAAATTTATGAGCATAGAATCTGACTTTTATAAAATCTCGGACAATGTAGGCCTTTCTAAATTCTATCAAATCACTCAAAAAAGTATGCTGAATAAATTGCCCAAATCCATTTTCCATGAAAGAATTGAGGTCAAATCCATATGATTCAATGGACTCATAAATGTTAAAATAAGGAAGATTTTCTAATAATTCTCTATCATATTGCATTTGATATAAAAATATTATGAATCATATTTATACGGAGTATAATAATATTTTAATCTTTTAAATTCAGATAGGGATTTCTAGCAAAATTCTGAATTGTAAGTTTATTATTTATTATAAAATTTCAAATCTTGTTAACACCATAATCTTATCAAATTGTCTTCTCCAGAAGAAAATACCCAAGGATGTTTGGGATGGAAACAGGAATGTGTCATAACTAAAATTAATTTGATATTATTTACTTTTGTTATTTGTAAGAACCTTTAATGGAACTATCACAGGGTCTTGTAATAAATCCTCTGATAAGGTTGCGTGGTAAATCAGCAATTTGCCATTCCTAGAACATGAGGAGAATAAGGGATAGTTATTATGATATGCGACATTCCTTATTTTATCACCGTGATAATCCATCATTTTGAAAGGTTTTTCATTCAATTCTAATTGGAACCAAGCAACTTTTCCATCTTTGCTACCTGCTATAATATCATCACCGTTTTTGTGGACTGAAATGTGTGTAATCGTGTTAAGATTACTAACAAATTTCCTAACCATTTCCTATTGAATTAATATATAGAGATCTTACTTGTTTTTGTAGATTATATACAAATATATTTGAATTTGTTGCTACTAAGAAATAAGGCTTATTTGGATGGAAGGATATTGAATTAATATTTCCTTTAATTTTGCTAAATGGAGTTTGATGAATAAGTCGAGATAACGAATGAATATACACTTGAGATTTTCCCAGCGGATTTTTGCTCAATGTTGCAAAGTAATCTCCTTTATTGTGCCAAGTTAAATTTTCAAGCACACCAGATTTCCATTTAAGGTAAAATGCGATTCCGGCTTTCTGCTTGTTAGATTTTTCTTTGGGTATTTTCCATTCATATTCTTTATTTTCGTTTTCATCAGTGCTTGTATTTTTTTCTTTAATTAATGGTTTTATTTTATTGTTTATTAATTCTAACAAATCCATTTTGTGTCTTCTCTCTAGATAGTGAGGAATGATGAAGTATACATGCTCCTTTCCACAAATGGTTACAAGATTCATTGTATTATTGAATGTTATTCCTAATATATTATCAGAAACATCTAATCTCTTAATTATCTTAGCAGTTTGTATGTCCCAGAAATGCACAAATCCTCCATTGTCTCCTGAAACAAGGAATTTTCCGTTAGGGTCAACAGCTATGGCTTTTATTGAACTGTCATGTCCTTTATATACCACACTTTCCTTCGTTGGGAAAGGCCTTAATTCTTCAGGTTTTGGTAGTTGAGGCATAAGATCTTCTTCGTTTATGTCTAATTTTTTCCTAACAACTCTTGCACTCATAAACAAATCACAACACCTTTCGAAATTTTCATCAAGTATTTTATCATAAGCTGGAATTTTTCTTAATGAGTTATATTGCTTGCTTTCTTCATTTAGCATTTCATCAGGAGGGTTATAAGAGACATCAGTGTCTGGTAATTCTCTCTTAGGTACTTGATATCCTCTACCAGGGTGATACACGCTAGGATCTGTATTTTCGAAATTCCATAAGTCATATATAAGTTCTTTCTGTTCTTTTTCATCATCTTCTAATTTAATAAACCCGTTCTTTATAGCATGCATAATTCTGTTTATTGCCTTGAGTTCATGTTTACTCATTTCGAAAGCTCTCTTAGAAGGAAGATGATTGCTTACAGGATGAATTTGAAAAGGAATATTTCGCTCAAAGTAGTCATCTTCTTCTACCTTTTGATTAGCGAACATATTTTTCCTAACTTTTTGTATCAATTCCATGTCCTTGTCACTAATATAAATTGTTTTATTATTCATTTCATCGTAGATGTTGCGCCACCAATTCTTATCTTCTGCTTTTTTCAAAAAGTTTTCCACCTCATCTTCTTCTTTTGGTTTGATTACTTTGTTAGCGTTAATATCATAACCTGAATGCTGATAATCTTGATACCATTTTCTAGGCACATTTCCAGTTCTTACGACCAATTCTTCATCGCTACTATCATCTTCAGATTCTCCTGTGGTATCCAAATTTTTTTTCTTTTTATTTAGCATAGCCAATTTATTTGCTTCTTCTACAATCTCTTCCTGAGATTTAGTTTTAGATTTCTTAGCATTCACTTTACTCATATCAAATGATGAAATAATTAAATTATTTGATTTAATATATACAAAATTTTTAGAAAATAATTATTAATTTTTAATTAAATAATCTATCAAATTCCTACATATAAATCATATTTTATCCTCTTGTGCAGTTAATAAAACAGAATTCAAATTTTTAAAAGCAGAATTGCTTTTGATATTTAATGAAGATTTCCTACTGTAGGGTGAGATAGTAATAGGACTAATCATCGTAGGAGAATTTAATTGCCGAATTCTTTTATTACCGAGATATTCTACAGAGTTTTCATTTGATTTATTTAAACTTATAATCTGATCATGAATTATTTTGTTAGAAATCGGTGAGACACTGTAAATAATATTAAAATCATCTTGTAGACAAGGAATAATCGACGAAAATTCATATTCAATATACTTAGACTGGAAGATAACCAGATATTCGTTCATATTTGAAATTTTTACATCAAGACTTTCTTGCTTGAGAAGATAAAATTTTTCTAATTTATCAACATATCCTGTTCCTATAATTTTTTTCCAATTTCCGAGAAAAATATTTTTGAACAAACAAGAATTTCTTATCTGGAAATATCTAGAAAATAATAGGATATAATTTATTTACTCTTACTTATTTAAATAATTTTCAAGAGGAGTTTTTTCTCTTTGAGTAGATTTTATGACTAGATAAAAAGCTAATAGGATAACACAGTCTAAATAATTATCTTTGAGTAAAGATAACTCAGTAAAAATTAAAAGTTTCACAAATTTCCAAATCTTTTCCCTCAATAGAGAGTCGAGATTTAAAATATTCGTAAGTTTATAAATAACAGAAACAACATAAAGCAATACTTTATCGGATATTCTCTAAATGGATTTTTATTTCTTAATAAACAAAATTTTACTTTAAATTCAATTTTATATTCTTCTGCCCCATTTCTAATTTCTGATTCCTCTGCAAATAAAAATGAATCGCTCTTCCATATTACATAGCTAATTAATCCCTTCTGAAATTTTTTAATCATGGAGTTAATATCATTAGGCATCTCTATTTTAGTTAAATTTGTAATAATTTTAAATAAGTTTTGGAATTCAAAGTAATTGTATTGATTCAAATTCTCTAAATAATTCACACAAATTTCTTCAAGAAAAGAATTTTTCTCTATTAGCAAAAAATTTAAATAAATAAAAAACACAATGATTAAAAAATTAAAATGAAAAGATTCGTCGTTTAAAATAAGATTGAATTCCTTTTCATCGAATTTATTCTTCTCTTGTTGTAACAACTCATCTGCAAGTTTTAGAAATAAATTTTTATGATTTTCGTAGATGATTTCTGAATACCATTCATCGTCAGATTTTTTAAGCCGAATCAGAAATTTCTGCTCAAACACATTGAATAGTTTTTCATATGCAAATGAATTATTTTCGATGTTGAACTTAGCATATTTTATAAACAGATAAGAAATATCTAAATAAGAATATTCACTAACATCTTTGAAGAATAAATCGATATCAGCCTTAGAATTTGTGGAAATTTTGTTTAGAATAGGTGAAGGCGAATCGAACATGTCAATAGAATTTTTTGGATTTTTAGAATAAATCGGCTTAGTAAGAAGCAAATCTTTATTTGATTTATTTAAATTAAAACACTTGGATTTTAATTTCTTTTCTGTAAAGAAGTTTTCAAAAATTTTTATGTCATCTAATTCGTCTAGTATTAACATATCATAATAAGCGATTTCAACTAATTTGAAATTTTCATAATTAATCGCAATTGATTTTGAATTTAGAAGAGTAAAAAATGTATTTGTAGATTGGCTAAAATTTTCTTTTAGGAATTTTTCTGTTTCTTTAAAAATTTCAGGATTCAAATTTACATTTGAAGATATTTCTTTAGAATATAATTCATAATAGCCTAACTGTATTTCTGATTGAGTTTCGTATTTGGAATTTAATAAAAGACATTCTTTCCTTAATATTTCAAACAAACAACAAATCATAGAAGACGAGGATTCAAAATCATTTTTTCTTTTTAAAATCTTCTTCTTTAAATATGCGAACGTCAACCAGATAAAATTTAAAAAGTTCACATTGTGATTTATATATTTCAGAAATTTCTCGAAATATTTATCATAAATCTTTTTGGATAATTCCACGAAATTATTCATGAAACAAAAATAGGATGAAATAAAAAACATTTCTTCCTTAGATTCTTCGTTTTCGAAAAGATTACAATATTTAACACATTTATTCAAAGTGGAAATGAAATCAGACAGTCTGGAAATAAATTAAAAATAAATTTACGATATATTAGGTATGAGATTGATTATCGAATTTATTGAAATTTTTTCTAAGATAGAAACTAATTCCTCTATTTTGTCATTATCAATCAAGCAATTGTACAATTTTTCTTCTATTATTTTCTTTGTAAAAAAAATAGAAGATGGAATGATGTATTCATTAATTAGAAGCTTAAATTATTTAAATCATATTATATATACCTGATTTGAAAATTTCAACTGCTGAAGAGTATTTGAGTAAAATGGTTCAATTTGATTTATCAGTGATTGTATTTTATTTGAATCTGGTTGTTCATCATGTGTCATTATTATATTTTTAGAGGTGGGAAAAAAATTTATTTTTTAATTAAATAATTCATTAACTTTAATATTAATTTAGCTCTTAATAAGTTCATAATAACAAAAAATGGCTGAAAATATTTGTGAATTAAAATATTATAAAAAATTCAATTATTGAAATGCAATGGGAAATATATTTTATGCTTGAATATGAAGAGTTCACTTGGAATTTGAAAAAAAATTTTGTTTATTTGTATTGGGGATTGTGGATTGGGGATTGGGGATTGGGGATTGGCCAATCCCCAATCCCCAATCCCCAATCCCCAATCCCCAATCCCCAAGAGCATTGCAAAGGCTT
>Ga0169931_10003507_pt1 | contig 24821 bp, 20 predicted proteins | sample Kivu_15m_20L_FD_129675 | JGI IMG/M metagenome (GOLD analysis project Ga0169931, IMG submission 129675) | Freshwater microbial communities from Lake Kivu, Western Province, Rwanda to study Microbial Dark Matter (Phase II) - Kivu_15m_20L... | ecosystem: Environmental > Aquatic > Freshwater > Lake...
CCAGCTGATGGCCACGGGCAAGCTGGTGATGGAGCCGCTCACCTACATCCGCGGCCGCAGCATCCCGCACCAGTTCATGATCGTCGACGAGGCGCAGAACCTGAGCCCGCACGAGGTGAAGACCATCGTGAGCCGCGTGGGCGACGGCACGAAGATCGTGCTCTGCGGCGACATTGGCCAGATCGACAACCCGTACCTGGACGCCGCGTCCAACGGGCTGGCGCACGCCATCGAGCGGATGAAGGGCCAGGCGATCGCCGGGCACGTCACCCTCTCGAAGACCGAGCGCAGCGAGCTGGCGAGCCTCGCGGCCGAGGTGCTGTAGCGGCCGGGTGGGATATAATCCCCCGCCATGCTGAACCTCCGTTCGTCCAACCCGGTGCTCGCCGACGAGCAGCTTCCCGCCCAGTCGCACTCTCGCCCGGTGGCCGAGGCTGCCACCGTGGCGGGCGTCGCCCAGAAGACCGGCTTCGCCGTGACGCTGGCCGTGGCCGGCGGGCTGGGCGGCGCCGCGCTGGTGCGCGCGCTCGGCCCCGGCGCCGTGCTCGGCACGTGGATCGCGGCGATGGTGGCGAGCCTGGTGTGCTTCTTCGCGCTGTGGCGCAAGCCCGAGCGCGCCTCGTGGGCGGCGCCCCTCTACAGCGTGACCCAGGGCGCGATGCTCGGCACGTTCGCGCTGCTCCTCGACTCGGTGCTGGCGTCCAAGGGGCTCGAGGCGTTCGGCGGGCTGGGGCTCCAGGCCTTCGTGATCACGATGGCGGTGACGGCCGGCATGCTGGTGACCTACCGCGCCGGGCTGATCCGCCCGGGCAAGACCTTCAACGCGGTGCTCATGACGCTGACCGTCGCCATCGGGCTCGCGTACCTCGCGCAGTTCATCCTCGGCTTCTTCGGGATCTCGATCCCGGGCCTCGGGCTCGGCAGTGCGTTCGCGGGCGGGCGCGAGGCGATGATCGGCCTCGGCATCAACGCCGTGATCCTCGTCGTCGCGTCGCTGTGGCTGGTCGTCGACTTCCAGCAGATCGAGACGGCGGTCGCCTCGCGCGTGGGCAAGGAGTACGAGTGGTACTTCGCCTACGGCCTCATGGTGACGCTGGTCTGGATCTACATGGAGGCGCTGAAGCTCGCGTTCCGCGCCGCGGCCATGGCCAACGACCGCAAGTGACGCGGGGCCGGCTCAGCCGGCCGACTGCCACGCCAGCATCGCCGCGCCCAGGACGCCCGCCTCGTCCTTGAGCTTCGTCATGCGCACCGAAAGCCTCGGCGCGATGGCCTGCGGGAACACGTGGGCGCGCGCCGCGGCCTCCACGCGATCGACCCACGGCTTGCCGAGGGCCTCGGTGAACCCGCCGCCCAGAACCACCGTGCGCATGGACATCATGGTGACCCAGTTCGCCACCGACTGGCCGAGCAGGTCCGCCGCCGCGTGCACCACCTGGCAGACCAGCGGGTCGCCCGCCTCGTAGCACTCGGCGATGGCGCCGCTGCCGAGCGGGCCGCTCTTGCCGTCGGCCGCGTGGCGCGCCAGGGCCTGGTGGAAGCGCGAGTCCGGGTGCAGTCCGGCGAGCGTGGTGAGCGAGCGCACGATGCCCGTGCGGCTGCAGAAGTCCTCGACGGTGCGGCTCCCCGCGATGCCGTTGGCGAACGCGATGACGTGCCCGAACTCGCCGGCGGTGTGCATGTCGCCGCGCCAGACGGAGCCGTTGACGACGACGCCCGCGCCGACGCCCGTGCCCACCCACACCGCGAGCATCGACTCGCACCCCGCCCCGGCGCCCACCGTCGCCTCGCCCCACGCCGCGACGTTCGCGTCGTTGTCGACCGCGACCGGCACGCCCAGGCGCTTGCGCAGGAGCTCGCCGAGCGGCACGTTCCTCCAGCCGAGGTTGCCCGCCGTGATGACGACGCCGCGGTCGTGGTCCACCGGCCCGGGAGCGCCGATCCCCACCGCGGCGAGGTCCGCGGCGCGGACCTTCGCGTCCTCGCACGCGTCCTCGACGGCGGCCGCGATGCGCTCGATGACCACGTCGCGCCCCTCGAACGCCTTCGTCTTCTTGCGCGCGCGCCCGTGGATGCGCCCTTTGCGGTCGACGACGCCGACCGACATGTTGGTTCCCCCGAGGTCGATGCCGACTGCAAGCTCGCTCTTGGCCATGGAGCGCGCCAAGATATCCGCGCTCCGTACACTGCCGGGCCCATGGCCCACGAAGCGAACGCCCCGAGCCTGACCGCCGCCGAAGTGGCGCACGTCGCGCGGCTCGCGAAGCTCGAGCTCGACCCCGCGGCGGTCGAGCGGTTCCGGCCGCAGCTGGCCGCGGTGCTCGGGCACATCGCCAAGCTCGGCTCGGTCGACCTCGCCGGGGCCGAGCCCATGGCGCACCCCTTCGAGAGCCACAACCGCCTCGCCGATGACGTGCCCGTCGAGGGCCTTCCGATCGAGGCGATCCTCATGAACGCACCCGCCGTCGAGGGCCGCTTCCTCGCGGTGCCCAAGGTGCTGGCGGAGGAGTCCTGACGTGGCGCTCCCCGGAGGCCATGCCGACCTGACCGCCCTGCGCGACGCGATCGCCTCGGGCGCGGCGAGCGCCGAGGAGGCGTGCGCCGCGACCTTCGCCGGCATCAAGGCGCACGGTGCGGCGCTGAACGCGTACCACGAGACGTTCGAGGAGGACGCGCTGGCGCAGGCGCGGAAGGTCGACGCGGACCGGGCGGCCGGCCGCCCGCTGCCGCCGCTCGCGGGCGTCACGCTCGCGGTGAAGGACAACGTCTGCACGGTGCGCGGCCGCACCACGTGCTCGAGCCGCATGCTCGGGAACTACCGCTCGCCCTTCGACGCCACCGCGGTGGAGCGTCTGGAGCGCGCGGGCGCGGTGGTGGTCGGCAAGACCAACCTCGACGAGTTCGCGATGGGCTCCTCCGGCGAGCATTGCCGCTGGGGCCGCGTCGCGAACCCGTGGGACACCGGCCGGGTGCCCGGGGGAAGCAGCGCCGGAAGCGCAGCGGCGGTCGCGGCCGGCCTGTGCGCCGGCGCCATCGGGAGCGACACCGGCGGCTCGATCCGCCAGCCGGCGGCGTTCTGCGGCATCGTGGGCCTGAAGCCCACGTACGGGCGCGTTTCGCGGTGGGGCCTGGTGGCCTTCGGCTCGAGCCTCGACCAGATCGGGCCCATGACGCGCAGCGTGCGCGACGCGGCGCTGCTCCTCGACTGCATGAGCGGCACCGACGACCGCGACAGCACCGTGGCCGACCGGCCGCCGACCGCGCTCGCGGCGACGGTCGAGCGCCCGATCGAGGGGCTGCGCGTCGGCATGCCGCGGCAGTACGTGAGCGACGCCAACGACGCCGAGGTGAACGAGGCCGTGGCCGCGTGCGCCGACGCCTACCGCGCGATGGGCGCCACGATCGTCGACGTCGACCTCCCGCTCACCGACGTGGGCATCAGCACCTACTACGTGATCGCGCCCGCCGAGGCGTCGAGCAACCTCGCGCGCTACGACGGCATCCGGTACGGGCACCGCGCGGCGATGCGCCCCGGCGACGACCTCGCCGCGCTCTACGCGCGCTCACGCGCCGAGGGGTTCGGCCCCGAGGTGCAGCGGCGCATCATGCTCGGGACGTACATGCTCTCGAGCGGCTACTACGACGCGTTCTACACGCGCGCGCTCCGGGCGCGCCGCCGCATCAAGGAGGAGTTCGACCGCGCGTTCGCCGCGTGCGACGTGCTGCTGGGGCCCACCGCGCCGACGCCGGCCTTCGCCTTCGGCGCCAACGACGACCCGCTCGCGATGTACATGTGCGACGTCTACACCGTCAACACGAACATCGCGGGGATCTGCGGGCTCTCGCTTCCGGCGGGCTTCGCGATGCGCGGCGGGAAGGCGCTTCCGGTGGGCGTGCAGCTGCAGGCGAACGCGTTCGAGGAGGAGCGGCTGCTGCGCGCGGCGCGCATGCTCGAGCGTGCGGTGGCCGCGCGGACGTCGGCGCACGCGCCGGCCGTGCACGCCTGAGGCGGGTCACTGCGGGCGCGTGAGCGCGCCGAGCCTGCGGAGCTCGGAGAGCACGTCGCGCGCGAACGCGTCGTCCTGCGCGGAACCGGCATCGGCGAGACGCGCGTGCACGGCAAGCGCGCCGTCGGCGTCGCGGTCGACGCGCACCTCGCCCTCGCGGCCGTCCGGGAGCACGGTGCGCGAGATGCACGCGACGTCGGTCTGCTGCATGAACGTGATGCCCACCGTCGACCGGCCCGCGACGTTGCGGATCGCCATCGGCGCGTCGGAGAACCGCACGCCCCCGGCGGCGGCCACGAGCGGCCGCGTCGGCACGCCCTCGGCCGGGCCGCGCATCGCGTCGATCGCCTCGGCCGCGCGCGGGCCATCGAGGACCACCGAAGGGTCGAACGCGTCGCCGGGCGCGCGTCGGTCCGACGCAGCCGCGTCCCGGCGGCAGCCGACGGCCGCAAGCGTCGCCGCGGCGGTGACCGCGGCGGTGACCGCGGCATGGAGGATGCGCTGCCGATAAAAGGCCATGGGGCGGGAGGAGGGTTGCGCGCGCCGCGCGTTCCCCGGGAATGCTAGTGGCTGTGTGCGCAGGGGTGAATGATGTGGCCGATAGACTCAACCGGCCCGTCGTTCCCGACGCCCGCACGCCGCATGGCACCCGGTCCCACGCATGGCAAGGTCTCGCGAAGCGGCAGGCGCAACCGCCTGCGCCGCAAGCTGCCGAGGCGCACCTTCGCCCCGCTCGCCTGGATGCGCGACGAGCGCAACGCGTCGGCGGCGCTTGTGCTTGCGGGCTTCGTCGCCGTGGCCGCGGCCCTGGTCGCGGTGCTGCAGGACCTGCCGCGCGAGTACGCGGGGCAGCGTGCGGAACGCGGCCGGGTCAACCGGCTCGAGCACGTGGACGTCGATGCGGCCGCCACCGCGCAACGCAGGACCGACGCGCGCAAGGTCGCACCGCGCGTCTACTCCGCGAGCGCGGACTACGTCGAGCGCATCCGAGCCGAGATCGAGGGCCTGCCGCTCCTGGTCCGCGACAAGGCGAGCATCGACGAGCTTCCCCCGGGCATGGCCGAGCGGTACGCGCTCGACGCCGAGGCATTCCGTGCGCTGGTGGCGCTGTCGACGCCCGGGCAGGAGCAGGAGTGGCGCACGTGGACCGACCGGCTGCTCACGCGGCTGACGGTGACCGTGCCGATCGTCGCGGCCGGCGACTTCGAGGCGTACTCGACGGCGGCGCGCCGGACGGTGGTGCTCCCGCCCGCGGCCGGCGTTCCCGGCGACCGCGCGCGCGCCGAGAATCTGGGCCGGAGCGCGATCGAGCTTCGCACCGAGGACCCCGCCGCGATGCGCGCGCGCCTGGTCGCGGAGGCCACCGAGTCGGGCTTCCCGATGGCGCTCGCGAGGCCCGCGGTGTCGCCGATCCTCGCCGACGCCAAGCCCACGGTGGAGTTCGACGCCGCGGCCACGAAGCAGGCGGCCGAGGAGGCGGCGGACGCGATCAACCCCGTGACGGTGATGCACCCGCGGGGCGAGGGCGTGTACGTCGCGGGCGACGTCCTGACCGCCGAGCAGGTGGCACGGTCGCGCGCGGAGGATTCCAGGTACCGCGAGTCGCGGAGCCCGCTGCGCCTCGCGGCGATCCTTGCCAGCGCCGCCGCGCTCGCGTCCGCGCTGGCGCTGCTCGCCTCGGCGTTCCTCTCCTCGGCGGACCCCGCGACGTTCCGCGACTGGAGGCGGCTCGCCACGGTGATGGGGGCGGCGCTGGTGCCGATCGCCTCGGCCGCCGCGGCGGCGGTGGCGCTGCCCGGGGCGGTGGCGCATGCGGCGATCGGGGGCGCCATCCTGGCCGCGGGCATCGCGACGATCGCCTTCGGCGTCCGCACGGCGCTCACCGTGATCCCCGTGCAGGCCGCGCTGCTCGCCGCGGCGCTGTCGGGGGCCGCGGGCGTATGGGTGCCCGCGCTCGCAGCTTCGGTGACGTACGCGGTGCTGCTGCGCGACGTGCGGCACCGGTCGACGCTCGTCACCGCGGCGCTCTCCGCGGCGGCGGTCGCGGGCGCCTCGGCGGTGGTCGTGCACGGCGCGATCGGCTTCGACGCCCCGGGCTCGGTGGCCACCGTGCTCGGCGACGCGCTGATCACCTTCGTCACCGCGGCGTTCGCGGGGTTCGTGGTGCTGGGGCTGCTGCCGGCCATCGAGCGCGCGAGCGGGCACGCCACCGGGCTCTCGCTCATCGAGCTGCGCGACCCGCGGCAGCCGCTCCTGCGCGAGCTGCAGCGCGCGGCGCCGGGCACGTGGAACCACTCGCTCCAGGTGGCGAACATCGCGGAGGCCGCCGCCGAGTCGATCGGCGCCGACGGGCTGCTTGCGTACGTCGGCGCGCTGTACCACGACATCGGGAAGATGAACAAGCCCGAGTACTTCGTCGAGAACCAGTCGGGCATCAACCGGCACGAGCGGCTGTCGCCCGCGATGAGCCTGCTGGTGATCGTGGGCCACGTGAAGGACGGCATGGAGCTGGCCGCCGAGTACGCGCTGCCCATGCAGCTGCGGCACTTCATCGAGAGCCACCACGGCACGACGCTGATGGAGTACTTCTTCGCCGCGGCGCAGCGCCGCGCGGGCGACGACGGCATCAACGAGGCGGACTTCCGCTATCCCGGCCCGAAGCCCCGCACGCGCGAGGCCGCCGTGATGATGCTCTGCGACTGCGTCGAGAGCGCGTGCCGGACGCTCAGCGAACCGACGCCCGCGCGGATCGAGCAGCTCGTGCGCGACCTCAGCCACCGACGGCTCGTCGACGGGCAGTTCGACGACAGCCCGCTGACCTTGCGCGAGCTGCGCACGGTCGAGGACTCGATCATCAAGAGCCTCAACGCGATCTACCACGGGCGCATCAGCTACCCGTCGATGCGCTCGGGCCAGCGCGGCGAGCAGCCCGCGTCGCGGGCGGCGTCCTGACGACGGCGCCCGCGCTCTCGAGCGCGCGCCACGCGGCGTTCGAGAGCGCGTGACCCCCCAGCGCGCCGTGCGCGGCCCTGACCGGCGGCCCGAGCGCGGGATCGGGCGACACGGGGGAGTTCGCGCGGAACACCCAGAACTCGACGTCGCGGTGGCTCGTCACGTGCACGAACGAGGCGACGGCCTCGAAGCGCTCGCACCGCGTGCGCGCGAGCGCCGCGGGGTCGTCGCGCTCCGTGCCCTCGACCGTGGGCGGCTGCATCATGGACGCCCACAGGCCCCGCGCGGGACGGCGCTCGAGGAGGATGCCGTGCACGTCCGCGTCGACGAGCACCGCCCACCGGAGGGTGCGCCGCCTCGCGGGGCGCTTGGGGAGCGGCACCTCGGCCTGCCGGCCCGCGGCCCGCGCCGCGCACGCATGCGCCACGGGGCAGCGCGCGCAGTCGGGCGTCCCGGGGACGCACACGGTGGCGCCGAGCTCCATGAGCGCCTCGTTGGTGACGGCCGGCGAGGTGCATGCCTGCACCAGCGACCCGGCCTCGCGCCATGCCCAGCGCTCCGTCGCGGGGTCGCCCATCCGCCCGGGAGCGCCGGCGAGGCGGCACAGCACGCGCGTGACGTTGCCGTCGACCAGCGGGACGCGCTCGCCGTGAACGATGCTCGCGATGGCGGCGGCCGTGTAGCGGCCGATGCCGGGGAGTGACTCGAGCTCCGCGGCGGACGACGGGACCTCGCCCCCGTGGCGCTCGACGATCGCGCGCGCCGCCGCGTGAAGGAGGCGCGCCCGGCGGTAGTACCCGAGCCCCTGCCACGCCGCAAGGACCTCGGGCTCGGGCGCGGCCGCAAGGGCGGCGGGCTCGGGAAACCGCGCGACGAACCGCTCGAAGGAGTCGATCACCCGGCTGACCTGGGTCTGCTGGAGCATGACCTCGCTCACCAGCGCCCGGTATCCCGATCGCGGGTTGCGCCACGGAAGCGGCCGGGCCGCAACCCGAAACCACGCCTCCAAGGCCTCGGAGACGCCCTTTGGGTCGGAAACGGGCCCGAACGAGCCCGCGTCCGGGGGCGGGTCGGAACCGGGCGGGAGGGGCGTGCGGATCGACATGGGACCCGGGCGCGCTTGCCGAGCACGCCGCGAGCCGGGTAGGGTACGCATCTTCCCCGTCGACCTGCGGCCCGCCCGGGCCCGGCGACCGGGCACGAGGCACACGGACCATGGCCAAGCTGTTCTATACGCTCGAAGAAGCGGCCCAGAAGCTGGGCAAGTCGACCGACGAGGTCATGGACATGGCCCGCTCGGGCCAGCTCCAGGACCTGAAGGACAAGGGCGAGACCCTCTTCCGGCGCTCGGCCATCGACCAGCTCGCCGGAGCCACCGACGGCTCGGGCTCCTTCAACCTCGACAACCTCGACCTCGGCAGCGAGGGCAGCAGCATGGAGCTGGCCGGCAGCGATGTCGGCGACCTCGGCGACCTCCGCCTCGAGGACAGCACCGCGGGGGCTCCCTCGCCCGTCGTGCCCGCGGCCCGTGCAGCCACCCCGGCCAACGACGACATGCCCCTCGAGCTCGACCTCGGGGGCGACGACGCGCTCGGCCTCGCCGAGGACGACGGTGGCCTGAACCTGGCCGACTCGGGTTCGATGGTGGCCGCCAGCGGCGCCGACGAGTCCATGGGCCTCGACGATCTCGCGCTCGCCGACGACGAGCCCGCCGCGGCACCGCCCGCGCGCCCCGCCCCGGCGGCCGCGCGCGGAGGCAGCTCGATCGGCCTCGACGCCGCGAGCGCCGCCAGCTCCATCGTCGACGAGCCCGCGGAGCGCAGCTCGGGCGGCTCGATGGTCTTCGACGGCGGCGCGCAGCTCGAGGCGGTCGGCGGCGGAAGCGGCCTGCTCGACATCTCGAGCGACGAGAGCTTCTTCGGCGCGCAGATGATCGAGGAGAGCATGAGCGGCGACGACGCCGCCGAGATGCCGGCGGACGCGGGCGAGCTGTTCGGCGGCGACGCCGCCGCCGGCGATGCCGCCGAGCCCGTCACGGTGGGGACCGCTCCCGCGGTCGCCTTCGGCACGCAGGCGCTGGCCGAGGCGCGCGATCCGAAGTTCTCGGGGTTCGCCGGCGGGGCACTCGTGGTCGCCGCGCTCGCCATGGTCGCCATGGGCTGGGCGGTGGCCGAGATGATGCTCGGCAACTACACCGACGTCGCGAAGCTGATCGCCGAGAACTGGATGTACGTCCTCGGCGGCGGCGCCGCGGGCGTGCTGGTCTTCGGCGGCGTGGGCCTGGGCATCGGCAAGGCCGTCGGCTGAACGCATGCTCCTGACGCGCTACGGGATCAGGGAGTGGGGCATCATGACGCTTGTCGCGGGCGCCCTCGTGGCCGCGGCGGTCGCGTTCTCGCAGTGGGCGGTCGCGGCGGCGGTCCTCGTGGCGTGGCTCGCGGGCGTGTCGTTCTTCCGCGACCCGCTCGGCCGCACGCCCGCCACCGACGCGCCGAACGACATGGTGAGCCCGGCCGACGGCAAGGTCTCGGCGGTCCTCGACGTCGAGCACCATGCCGCCACCGGCGGCCCCGCGAAGGTCGTGCGGATCTTCCTCAGCGTGCTCGACGTCCACGTGAACCGGTTCCCGTGCGACGGCACGGTGGCCACCATCGTGCACGCCGACGGCAAGTACCTCGACGCGCGCACCGAGGAGAGCGCGCGCGTGAACGAGTCGAACGTCATCACGCTCGACACCGCCACGGGCGAGCGCATCGGCGTGCGCCAGGTGTCCGGTGCCATCGCGCGACGCATCGTGTGCGCGGCGGCCATCGGTGACCGGGCGCGCCGCGGCGCACGCTTCGGGATGATCAAGTTCGGTTCGACCACCGAGCTCATCCTGCCGCGGCCCGCCGACGTCAAGGTCCACGTGAAGGTGGGCGACCGCGTCACGGGCGGGGTCACGATCCTCGCGACGCTGCGCGCGCCCGGCGCCGGAAGCGCCTGAGGCGGAGCGCGCGCCGCATCAGTCCGAATCGGTCCGGGGCCACTCGCCCGCGCGGCGTACGACGATCCGCGAGATGCGGTCGATGTGCTCGCCGAGGAGCGCCGCGATCGACGCGCAGGTCTGGGCGGCATTCGGGGGCCACGACAGGTCCTCGCCCTGGAAGACCATCAGCGCACCGAACCGTTCGCCGCGGTGCACCATGGGCGCCATGATTGCGCGACGGCCCGCGAGCACGCCTCCGCCGGGCGGCGGCGCCGTGACGGCGTCGAGCGCGCGCTCGAACTCGGTGGCCATCGCCTCGGTACCGAGCAGCGGGCAGGTCTCGCGTGCCAGGATCCCGAGCGAGGCCTCGGCCTCCGCGCGGCGCACGTCGTTGGCCCCGTACGCGGCCAGCGCGTGGTCTCCGCGGCCGTTGCAGAGCCAGATCGCGGAGTTGGCGGGACGGAACCGCGCGAGCAGGTGCTCGGTGGCGACGGCAAGCATCGATTCCATGTCGAGGTCGCCGCACAGCACGCCGCGCAGCTCGGCGGCCGCGACGGCCGCGTCGGTGCGCGCGTCGATGGCCTCGAATGCCGTGACGAAGTCGTCGCCCACGGTCCGGAGGCGGTGGCGCGCGGCGGCGAGCTCGGCGCGCGCCGCGGCGCGGCTCTCGGCGAGCCGACGGACGAGGCGCTCGAGGCGCGCGCACCGCAACCCGAGGTCGGCGGCACGTCCCGTGACCGGCGTGCGCGCGGGCGTGCGCGCAGGCTCGGGGGTTGCGTCGGGTGCGGTACGGGTACGGCGTCGTGCGGGCATGGCACCCGGCTCATCGGAGCGGCACGGACGCGACTTCACGCTTCGATGCCGGATCGGCACGGCACAGGCCGAACTTATCTGGACGGGGACCCGGGGCCATGGCGCGACTCCCAGAGGGTGACGGCCTCGGGGGGGCGCGGGTAGCGCGGGGAAAGACGTCCAAGGGGCGGCACGGGGCCCCTGCGGTGCAGCAGCCACTCTCCCGCCTCGAGGCACGCCCCGGCCGTCCAGCGAGCGGCATGCACGGCCTCCGGCGCCGCGGACGCCCACGCGGGGTCCGCATGGCCATCGACGAACAGCGTGCCCACGACCCCGGATGCCGGGGTCGCGAGCCCGGCATCGGCCTCGACGGGCATGCCGTCCTCGATCCTGATGACGGTGCGCCACGCGTCCCGTCCCTTCGACGCCGTGATCACCGTGGCCACCGCGCCCTCGCCTGCGTGCCACGACCCGTCGCGCATGGCCGTGCGAACCGCCACGACCGCCGACGGGACCGCGACCAGCCGGCAGCCCGTGGCATCGGCCAGCGCCAGGGCCGTGGCGCACGCGACTCGCAGTCCGGTGAACCCGCCGGGGCCTTCCGAAACCGCGACGGCGGCGAGGTCGCGCGGGCCCAGTCCGTGGCGAGCGAAGAGCGCGTCCACCGCGTGCATCAGGTGATCGGCGCGGTCGTCCGACGGCGGAACGTCGCACTCGTCCTCCTGCGCACCGGGCGACGCGCGAAGTGCCACGCTGCCCGCGCGCTGCGACAGCTCGATCGCGAGGAAGGCGCCGGCCATGGTGCTCAGCCCGCGCTCCCGGCGTAGGCCGAGAGCGGCACGCACCGCGAGAGCAACGTGAATGCGTCCGGGCAATCCTCGGCCAGGTCGACGGTGACGATGCGTCCGGCGTCGTGGTCCGAGTTGAGGACGAGCAGGTTCGCGGCCTGCGCCTCTGCCCCGGTCTCCACGTAGGCGTGGCCGAGGACGAAGGTGCGCACGCCCCACGCCTGCGAGAGCTCCGTGAGGACGGCGCGGTCCCATCCCCTGCCCCACACCATCTGCCACGCCGCGCCCTTCCAGAGCTGGTAGTCGGCGTCGACGAGCGGGCGGTCGAGCACGCCGAGGTCGAACCCAGGAAGGTCCATCGGCCCCGGCAGCGAATGGCTCAGCATCAGCCCGTTCTCGCAGCGCACGGCCAGCGGCAGCGCGCGCACGAAGCGGCCGATGGCCTCTTCGACCACGGCCGCGTCGTCGCCGAACGCCCAGTCGAGCCCGAGGTCGAAGAGCTCGAGGTTGTCGCCCGCGCCCTTCGTGACGGGGTGCCGGAACGCCTGCGCAAGCTCGTGGTTGGCCAGCACGATGTGCACCTGGGCCGGGTGGTCGAGCACGAGTGCCGCGGCCTTGCAGAGGATGCGGTAGCTGAGGTCGACGCCGCTCACCAGGCGGTCGCCGTGGATGAGTTCGTGCAGCACGAGGTGGTGGTCTGGCGAATCGTCGAGGCGCGCGAGCTGCCGCGTCACCTCGAAGTGCACGGGGTTGTCGTGCATGTCGCCGGTCAGCACGATGCGCCCGGCACGCCCGAGCCGCACCGAGGAACCGTGGCGCGCGGGGTGCGCACGCATCGTGTCCGCCGCCTCGTCGAGCAGCCCGGCGACCGCCTGCGCGTCCTGCATCGAGATCGCGGGTCGGCCGGCAGTCACGGGACCACCGTCACCGCGACGAAGGCGGGCCCGCGGCCGGTGGGCGTCTCGATCATCACGGGCACGTAGCGCGGGCCGGGCTGGCCCGCGGCAGGCGTGAACCGGAACGTCACGTCCACGAAGTCCTCGCCGCGCTTCACGGCCGAGACGAGCTCGGCGGTGCCCTCGCCACCGGGCACGCTCACGGCGCGAACGTCGCCCCAGGCGGGAGCGGTGACGCGTCCCTGCGCGGCAGGGTTGAGGTGCTCGATCGCCACCTTGAGCTCGACGGGCGCGCCCGCCTTGACCGCGCCCGCGAGCACGATGCTCTCGGGCACGAACCAGAACCGCGCGTTGCGCTCCATGTCGAAGCGGGAACCCGTGGTCTCGTGGCGCAGGCGCAGCGGGACCTGCGGGCAGTCCGGGCGGTCCGTGTCGATGACCCACCACTGCGGAAGCTGGCCGGGGGCCATGTCCTGCAGGCGCCACGCGAGGCGGTACGACGCCGCGGGCGCGTCCTTCGCCGGGTCATGCCCGACGAAGCGGGGTGCGCGGCCGCCGGCCGAGGTGATGCGGAACGGCTTGCCGTCGACGCTCGCGACGGCGATCTCGCGTTCCTGCGCGCCCTTCAGCGCGTCGACGTACGCGGGGGTGACGCGGACGGGGAACGTGACGTCGGCCTGCATGCGCGCCTCGACGATGCCGGGCTGCCCCTGCACGCTGATCATCACCTTCGCGTCCTTGATGCCCGGCGACGAGGGAACGGCGAGCGCGGCCGTCAGCTCGATGGCCTCGCCGGGCGCGAGCGTGCGGCCCGCGACGTCGGAGATGTCGGTGCACTTGCAGCTCGGCTGCGCGCGCGAGATGGTGAGGGCCGCGGAGCCGACGTTGCGCAGCGTGAATCGCGCGGGATGCTTGGTGGACGGGGCCACGACGCCGAAGTCGACGAGCGGGGGCTCGACCGCGAGCGGCCCGCCGGCGCGCGAGGGCAGCGCGGCCGCTGCGGCGAGGACGATCGCGATCAGGGCACGGAGCATCAGGGCAGTCTACGGACGCCCCAAACGCGCACGGCGCGCCGGAGGGGCGCGCCGTGCGGGAAAGACAGGGTGAACCGCGGAAGGAACCGCGTCAGACGGTCCACAGCGCCAGCAGCGAACCGAGGTCGAGGCCGTCGACCGCGCCGTCGCCGTTCATGTCCGACGGGCAGCCCGCACACGCACCCCAGTTGCTGAGGAGCACGCCGAGGTCCGCGCCGTTGACGACGCCGTCGCCGTTGAAGTCGCCGGGGGCCGGGGGCGGCACGCAGGGGCCGTCGCCCTCGGTCGGGATGATCTTGAACACCTGCCCGCCGTGGTCGACGATGTACAGTTCGCCGTTGGCGTCCTCGCCGAACGACGCGATCTGGTTCACCGTCGCGCCCTCGATGGACGGCGTCAGCTGCGAGGTGCGGTCGGTGAAGGCGGTCTTCACGCCGTTCTCGTAGCGGAACGACCAGTACTTGCCCGAGCCGTAGTCGGCGAAGAGGTACGTGCCCTGCAGCGCCGGCAGGCGGCAGCCGCGGTAGACGTAGCCGCCGGTGAGCGAGAAGCCGTCGGTCCGGGGGTAGACGTGGATCGGCGCGGTGAGCGAGGGCGACCCGAAGGTGCAGCCCGTGAGACCCGTGTTCAGGGTGCCCTCGGTGCAGCGCCAGCCGTAGTTGCGGCCGCCCGCGGCGTTCGCGGCCTGGAAGTTGATCTCCTCCTGCGCGTTCTGGCCGACGTCGCCGATCCAGAGGTCGCCGGTCTCGCGGTCGAACGAGTTGCGCCACGGATTGCGGAGGCCGTAGGCCCAGATGGTGCGCTGAACGACGGTGGCGGAACCCGCGTACGGGTTGTCGGCGGGGATCGTGTAGTACGGCGAGGCGCCGCCCACGGTGGGCTTGATGCGGTGCATCTTGCCGAGCTGCGTGCTCAGGCTCTGGCCCGCACCGTTCGGGTCGTTGCCGCTGCCGCCGTCGCCGACGCCCATGTACAGGTTGCCGTCCGGGCCGAATCCGATCCAGCCGCCGTTGTGGTTGGTGAAGGGGTCGGACCACGACATCATGGTCGTGAGGCCCGCGTTCGCGACGTTCGGGTTCGATGACACCGTGCCGCGCGCGAGCACGTTGGTGCTCGAGCCCGTGTAGTAGACGTAGAACTGGCCGTTGGTCGCGTAGTCGGGGTCGAAGGCGAGGCCGAGCAGGCCGCGCTCGTCGCTCGTCGACGTGCCGCCGGCGACCGTGATGGTCATGAAGGGCGTCGTGAGCAGCGTGTTCGTCGTGAGGTCGAAGACGCGGATGCGCCCGCCCTTCTCGAGGATGAACAGGCGGGTCTCGTCGCCGGGAGCATGGGTGACGAAGGTTGGGAGACTGAGCCCGGTCGCGACGATGCGCTTGGTGCGCATGGCGACGGTCTGGGCCTCCGCCGGAACGGCGGCGACGAGGGCGGCGGTCAGGGCAGCGACGGTGGCGAAGGCCTTCATGGTGGGGTCTGTCTCCGAGTCGTTCGATCGGTTCAGGGGGCTGCCAACAATACGCGCCGCCCGCTCGGCGGATCGCTTTCAAGCGGAAAGATGTTCTCGGAAGATGGACCGCGCAACCACGGAAACCCGGCAATCATCGGGAATTGGGTCGAAGGCGGGCCTTGGGCATCCCCTTTGGCATGAGAGCCGAAACCCGCAGGTTTCAGGACCCTGGGAGCGCGCCACGACCCGCCCCCTCGGCGGCCTCGGCGAGCACCACCGACGCGCGGCGGATGGCAGCCTCGAGGCGTTCAAGCGCCCGGCCCATCCGGCGCAAGGCATCCTCGGTGCGCCCGCGATCGCCCGACTCGGTCGCCTCGGCCAGGAGCGGCAGCATCTTCGGTGCGTACCCGTTGTCGCCGTCGGTGGCGCAGAACAGGCTGCGGAACCACGGCCGGCCGTCGAGCCCGGCCGGGTCGATCCACGCGCGGTCGAGATCCAGGAGCGCCGCGTCGAGCTGCGCGCGCGACGCGGCCCCCAGGACGGGCGAGGCGGAGACGATGGCCTCGTCGATGCGGGCGCCCGCGGACTCGAGCGCCCTCGCGCGGCGGCCGAGCGCGTCGATCGACGCCGCGACCGACGCATCGGCGGTGCGTGCGCGGACCGACTCGAGCAGCCGCGCCGCCTCGGACCCATGGCGCGCGCACGCAAGCGGGACCACCGGAGAGGCGGCGAGCTCCGCGACCACCGCGCACGTGAGGCGCGAGACCATGAGGGCCGACGCGTAATCCGCGCCCACGGTCGAGCGGTACCAGGCGAGCGTGTCGTAGTTCGAGTGGTAGCTGGTGCCGGGTGCGCCACCCGCGCCGATCGCGATGGACGCGATGCCGAGGTGGCACGCGAAGCCGACGTGGTCGGACCCGCCGCCGAGGTCGCCGACGGCGGGCGAGGTGCGTCCGGCCGCGCACATGCGGTCGTGGACGGTCTCGCCGGCGGCGCCGCCCGGCTGGGGCACGCGCACCGTGGCGCGGATGAACGCGTCGCGAAGCGAGGGCGACGCGGAGGCCGAGGCGTTCAGGCCCATCGACGCCATGTCGAGGTTGACGTACGCGACGCCGCGACGGATGAGGCGCTCGCGATGCGCCTCGCACCACTCGGTGCTGCCGATGATGCCGTACTCCTCGGCGCCCCAGGCCGCGAAGACGACGGTGCGGTCGGGCGCCAGTCCCGCGCGCGCGGCCTCGGCGAACGCGCGCGCGCATTCGAGGAGCACGATGGTGCCCGCGAGCGGGTCAGCCGCGCCGAACCCCCACGCGTCGTGGTGGCAGCCGACGATCACCCACTGGTCCGGGTGCACGCGGCCGGGGATGACGCCGATGACGTTCGACGACGGGCGGAGCTCGCGGTCCTGCTCGACCTTCACGCGCACCCGCAGCGCGTCGCCGCCCTCGAGCCGGTAGGGGAACGGGATCCCGCCCGACCAGCCCGCGTCCGCCGGGACCGGCGCTCCCGTCATGCGCCGCACGATCTCGGTGGCGGCCGCGTACCCGATCGGCTGCACCGGGATGCGCGGGATGCCGGTGCCCTCGAGCGCGCGACGCGACGCGCCGTCGACCGAGGGGCGCATGGGGGTGGTCGGGTCGCCCGGCTGGTCATCGGCGAGCACCGAGCCGCGCTGGATGCACGTCTCGTTCGCCCAGCCGCCTTCCGGCCACACGGGGCCCTTCGCGGGGCCCGAGTCCGCGGGATCGGTGTAGATGAGGAGCGCGGCGGCACCGGCCTCCTCGGCGAACTTCGCCTTGAATCCACGGAAGTTCCCGCCGTAGCGAGCGAGCACCACCTTGCCCGCGCAGTCGACGCCGAGCGCGCGCAGGCGGTCGAAGTCGGCCTTCGTGCCGTAGTTGGCGTAGACGACTCCCGCGGTGACGTCGCCGCTTGCGCTGTAGGCGTTCCACCCGAAGGTGAGCCCCGGATGCGCGGTGGCGGGGTCCTCGGCGAGGTTGCGCTCGGTGACGGGGAGGCCGATCACGCCGCGACGGCCTGTGGCGGCGGGCGACGCGGGGGGCGACGCGCCCGGGGCCTCCACGATCTCGACGAGCGCGGACTTCGGCTGGGGCAAGGGCGCGACGAAGTCCTCCACCGTGGTGCGGAGCCCCATCGAAACGAACGCGTCGCGGAGGCGCCGGATGGTCCGCTCGTCCGCCTCGGTGCCGGCGACGTGCGGCTCGGAGCCGAGCAGGTCGTGCCACGCCGCGAGCCGGTCGGCGCGCGGCGCGTCGACGGCGCGCGCCACGAGCGGGAGATCCGGGAAGGGCCCGTCCGCGCCCGCCGCCGGCGCGATGCACGCGGTCGAGAGCGCGGCGACGGTCGCGGCGCGGCGGGCCGCACGCACCGACGCGGCGGCAAGCCCGGCACGTGCACGCGAGGGCCGCACGTCGGTCAATGCTTGCCCGCGGCCCCGGCCGCGCCCTTGGCGGTGCCGAACACCTCGGGCCACGGGTTGGTGCCGTGGCACGCGCGGCCCGTCTTCGAGACGTAGTCCTGGTGATAGTCCTCGGCCGCGTAGAACGTGCCGCCCTCCGCCACCTGCGTCACGACCTTCTTGCCGCCGAAGCTCCCGGCCTTCGAGAGTTCCTCGATGAACGCGCGCGCGGCCGAGGCCTGGTCCGAGGACGTGCAGAAGATTGCCGAGCGGTACTGGTCGCCCACGTCCGGACCCTGGCGGTTCAGCTGCGTGGGGTCATGCATCATGAAGAACCCCTCGAGCAGCTGGCGATACGTCACCTTCGACGGGTCGAACACCACCTTCACGACCTCGGCGTGGCCGGTGTCGTCGTAGCAGACCTGCTTGTAGGTGGGATCCTTCGTGCGACCGCCCATGTAGCCGCTCTCCGCGGACGCGACGCCGGGGCACAACGAGAACCAGTGCTCGATGCCCCAGAAGCAGCCGCCGGCGAAGTAGGCGACCTGCGAGGTCGGGGGCTCGGCGCCGGGGGCGCCCCGGCCGGGCGCAACGGCCGCCGGCACGGCCGCGGCCTCGCCGCGCGCGAGCCCGGCGGGATCCGTGGTCAGCGCATCGGCCGGCAGCGTTCCCTTGTCGTAGAACTTCAGCGCGGCCGAGTTCAGGCAGTAGCGAAGCCCCGTCGGGCGCGGGCCGTCGTCGAACACGTGGCCGAGGTGCGCGCCGCAGCGGGCGCAGTTGATCTCGGTGCGGACCATGCCGTGGCTCGCGTCGGACTTCTCCGAGACGTGCGCCGGGTCGACCGGCGAGTGGAAGCTGGGCCAGCCGGTGCCGGAATTGAACTTGTGCTCGCTGGAAAAGAGCGGCAGCGCGCACACCACGCACACATAGGTGCCCTGCTTCTTGTTGTCGAGCAGGTTGCCGCAGAAGGCGGGCTCGGTGCCGGCGTTCTGCGTCACGCGGTAGGCCTCGGGGTCGAGCTTCGAGGCGAGCTCCTTCACCTTGGCCGGCGGGAGCGGGGTCACGTCGTAACCGGCGGCGGAGCGGGACCTGGACGCGGATGGCTGGTTGGGCATGGTGTTCTGGGGTGACGCGGCGGCGGGCGGCGTGGTGCCACGATCAGCGCACGCGGCCGACGCGAACGCCAGCGCGCATGCGAGCATCAACGGACGGGAAACGGGACGGAACAGGGGTCGCATGGCGGGCGGTCTCCGGAGTCGGGGGAAGGATAGGCCATTGGTACCTTCCGCCCTCTCGATCCACCCGCATGCCGCTCGCCGCATTCGCCATCGCCGTCGGTTGCCTTTCCCAGGCCGGTCCGGCGCTGGAGCCGCCACGCCTGCCCGCGGGACCGGTCACGGACGAATCGATGCGCCAGGCCGGCACGGGCGACGCGTTGCGCGAGCAGGCCTCGCCGCCGCCGAACGAGGGTCCGGGGCCATTCGAGCGCCAACCGGGGTTCCACCTTTTCCCCACCGAACCCGCGCGCATGATGCCGTACCTGGCCCAGGCCAACCTCTACAACAGCGACTGCCTGAAGGAGGGCGCGGTCTTCGAGCATGACCCGCTGTCGGAGGCCGCGCAGGCGCTGAAGACGGCGCTCGCGAGCATTGGCGTCAACTACGCGCTGTGGCAGTCCTACACGTTCGCGGGGCAGACGGGCACCGTGCAGGGCACGCGCGACGTGTTCAACTACTACTCGGCGAACCTCTACGGCACGTGGGCCATCTTCGACACCGACGAGATGGGCGGGACGGCCGGCTGGCTCACGCTCGCGGCCTCGGGCGGCACCGGACTCGGCTACGACGCGAACGACGAGTCGCCCAGGGCCTCGGCGGGCACGCTCGGCTTCCCGATGGGCGTCGACTACGGCGACCAGATCTTCCTGTTCCAGCTCGCGTGGCAGCAGTCGTTCCTGGACGGCCAGCTCGTGGTCACGGCGGGCTACCTGGACCAGGAGAACTACATGGACCTGAACACGTACGCGAACAACCAGTACAACCAGCTGCAGAACTACGAGTTCGTGACGCCCAGCGTGTTCCCCATCTCGTTCCAGTCGATGGGCGCGGTGGTGCAGTGGCAGCCCGTGGACTGGTTCTACTTCATGTGCTGCACCGCGGCGAACAACACGCAGCCGCGGCAGTCGCCGTTCGAGGGCGTCTCGCTCGACAACTGGACCAGCGTGTTTGAGTTCGGCTACGTGTACGAGGACCTGCTCGGCTTGGGGCCCGGCGTGTTCCGCGCGGAGCCCTTCTACGCGACCGTGAACGGGTCGGGCGGCGCGGGCCTCGTGTTCAACGTGGAGCAGCGGCTCGGGAAGGACCTGCCGCTCGGGTTCTTCGCGCGCGCGGGCTGGGGGAACCCGAACGTCACGCAGCTCGGGGGGACGCAGGCCAGCTTCGCGGGGGGACTCGTGCTCACGGGCCCCACGCCGACCACCTTCTTCAGGGGCGAGCAGGCCTACCTCGCGGGCGGCTTCTGGTGGCTCGAGTCGGCGCAGCCGGCCACGCTCGGGCAGTCCGAGTACGGGTTCGAGCTCACCTACGTGCTGCAGCTGACGCCCACGCTCACGCTGCAGCCCGACCTGCAGGTGATGATCGACCCGGTGAACAACCCGACGTCCGACGCGGTGGTCGAGATGACGGTGCAGCTGAACATGACGTGGTGAAGATGGCGCCGCGCCACATTCACGGCACGCGGACGGTCACCTCGGCGGTGAACGCCGCCGACGGGTCGTAGCGCTCGGCGAGCACGCGGTCGATGGTCGCGCGCAGGCGGGGCACGCGGCCCTCGAAAATCGGCTTGCCCGCATGCATCACGCGGACGTCCTGGTCGAGGTCGAGCATCGCGTCGTCGAGCCGCACGCGAAGCTCGGTGCCCGCCGGCGCCTCCGTGATGCGGACCTCCTGCCCGGATCGCTCGGCCACGATGCGCTGCCCGGCCTGCGGGCGGTCCACCGCGAGCCAGTAGAAGCGCCGGTGCGTGACGTCGTCCTGCAGCCACACGACCTTCGACGGGCGGGGGTCGCGCCGATATCGCGCCATCCACGGGAGCGCATCGGCGTCGAGGCCGTCCATCCAGTGTCCCTTGCCGGGACGCACCTTCACGTCGTGCACGTACGCGCCCGGGTCGGCCTTCGCCAACTCGTCAAGCATGGTGCCCCAGCGCGCGGCAATCGAATTGCGGTCGAACGCGCCGTCGAGCGCACCCACCTGCAGGTTGAACGGGAGGTTCCGCAGGCCGTCGGGCTTCGTCTCGTTGGGGTGCCCGGCCATCATCGCGGCCGCGGCGAAGCAGTCGGCCATCCGCGGCGCGAGCTGGTAGACGCCGTCGCCGCCGGCGCTGTAGCCCATGAGGTACACGCGGTCCGGGTCGACGCCCTCGCACATGACGAGGTTCTCGATGAGGCGCTGGAACAGGTCGTCGACGTGCGCCTGGTGCCACAGGTTCCACTCGTTCGTGGGCGCGCGCGGGGCCACGTAGACGCCCTCGGCCGGCCGGTAGAGGCGCTTCTGGTTCTCCCACTGCTGGTCGTTCACCGGCGCCGGCGCGCCGCCGCCGCCGTGCATCGAGATCCAGAGCGGCCGCCCCCGCTTCGCCTTGCCGAACTCCGAGGCCCAGATGCGCATGCTCGCGCCGCCCGCCGAGAGGGTGCCGGACGCGAGTTCCGCCTGCCGCGCGGCGCGCTGGTCCTTTTCGATGGCCCGGAGCGACGCCTTGACCGCCGCCTCGGCGTCCTTGCGAGTGAGGCCCGGGGCGGGATCGGGGCCTCCGGCGATCGCGCGGGGAACGAGCACGACGAACGTCAGGAGCGCGCTGGCGATGGTCCTCATGGGCCTCCACGCTACGGGCATCACGCGCCGGGCGCCATCCTCGACTGCTCCCACGACGCCGCATCGCGAACCGTGGGCCGGAGCGGGTGCAGCGACCGCGCGGCCGGGACGCGCGCCGAAAGGTCCGCCGCACGTGCACCGTCGCCTTGCGCGCGCGCCACCGCTGCGGCGAACTCGAGCGCCTCGCGGTAGGCGGGCGCCAGCTTCAGCGCGACGTCGAACGCCAGCGACGCATGCCCGAGTTCCCCGCCCCACGCGAGCGCCGCCCCGAGCAGCCAATGGACCTGCGGGACCACCATGGTGCGCTCGCCCGCGTCGAGCGCGTGCTCCGCGGCGGCCTCGAAGTCTCCGGACTCGAGCGCGGCGAGCGCGGCCGTGGCATGCGTCTCGGCGAGCCCGGGCGCGTGCGCCACCGCGCGCACGGCATGCGCGCGCGCCGCGTCCCAGCGCCCGAGCCGCAGGTTCAGCTCGGCCAGCGTGCGCGCGCGATCGGACCGCGCGCCTGCGGCACGCTCCAGCCGCCCGAGCGCCTCCGCGGCCTCGGCCGCGCGCCCGAGCGCGGCGTGCGAGGCCACCTCGAGCGCCACGTGCTCGTCCTGCTCGGGCGCCGCCTGCCGCCATCGCGCGCACGTGGCCAGGCACTCCTCGTGCATCCCGGCGGAGCCCTGCGCGTGCGCGAGTGTCGCGAGGTAGCGCACGTCGCCCGGCCGCTCATCCACCAGCTCCACGAGGATCGGCACGGCCTCCGCCGGCCGGCCGGTGGTCGAGAAGACCGCCGCGAGGTTGAAGCGCGACTCGCGGCGCGTGAGCTCCACCAAGGCCCGCTGGTCGTCGCCGGTGTCGGCCATGTACCCGAGGTCGATGAGCTGCCGCAGCGCGTCGGCGGCCTCGAACGGGTCCATGCGCATCTCGGGCGGATGCTCGCCCGCATCGCCTGGCTCGGTGTCCCACGTGGCGATCGTGGCTGGCGCCGGCGCCTCGACGAACACCTCGGCGACCACGCGCCCATCCATGTCCGCGCCCGCCGGAAGCCCCAGCGACGCAAGCGCCGTCGGCGCGACGTCGAGGATGGTGGGCGCGGCGATGCGCTCGCCCGCGCGGAACCCGGGCCCTGCGAACACCGCGATCCCGAGCGCGCGGTGCCAGCGGCTCTCCAGCGCCGCGCGCTCCTCCTTCGTCACGTCCAGGATCGCCGGACGCTCGTCGCCCGAATGGAACCCGTGGTCCGAGACGAGGATGACCGAGGTGCCCGGCCCGCACGCCTCGAGCAGCTCGCCCAGGAGCGCATCGTGGCGGCGGTATACGCGGTCCATGACCTCGCCGTAGAGGCGCAGGTCCGCGGGCATCACGTGCTGCATCCGCGGCGGGCGGTACTCCATGAAGTGGTGGCCGATGGTGTCGATGGTGTCGTGGAACACCATGGTGCAGTCCCAGCCGCCGCCGCGCACCACCTCCAGCGCCGCGGCGTGCAGGCTCAGCATGCGTGCGTACTCCTTGGCGAGCGTGGCCGGGCGCGCGTCGCCGCCCGCGGCCTGCGCGGCATCGGGCAGGAGTTCGCGCAGGCGTTCGCGCCCGACGTCCGCGGGTCCGATGCGTGCTCGCGCGATGCGGGCCTCGAGGTCCGGCACCGCGCCCCGTCCGCCGACCAATCCGGGCACCATCGGCCACGACGCGCCCGGCGACGAAGGCGCCTGCTCCATGAGGAGGTTGGAGACGCAGGCGCCCGAGATCGGTTCCGCCGGGTGCGACGCGTACCAGCCCACGGCGTGGACGCGCAGGCCGCGCAGCGAGAGCATGTTCCACAGTGCGCGCGTGCGTCGGCTGGTGCTCGCCGCCACGCGCACGCCCTCGCCCGAGGGATTCGGTTCGACGAAGTTGAGGATGCCGTGCTTGTCGGCGGTCTTGCCCGTGGCGATGGACGACCAGAGCAAGGGCGACAGCTTCGGCTCGAGGGTCCGCAGGTCGGCGCGCGTGCCCTGCGCCAGCAGCCGCGCCAGGTTCGGCATCTGCCCGCGCGCGAGCAGCGGGTCGATCACCTGCCAGTCGGCGGCGTCCCAGCCCAGGATGAGGAGTCGTTCGGCGGAGCGCGGCATCGGCCGGGAATGCTACGAAACGACGCGCGGGCAGCCATGGTGGCTGCCCGCGCGAGAGAAGCGAGAGAACGAGAGGCGCGTGCCGACCGCGCGTCAGCGCCGACGGCGGCGCGCAGCGATGCCGGCAGCGGCCAGGAGAGGCAGAACGCCGGGGGCGGGGATGTTGTACGTACCCTCGACCACGATCGCCGCGCCGAACGCATCTTGGTACGCAATCTTCTTGATGCGCCAGCTGTCGATCGTCGCGCCGAACTCGAGCGTCATGTAGCCGAAGTGGCTCTGGTTGACGCCCGCATTGTTGTTCTTGAAACGGAAGCCGAAGCCGTTGAGCGCGTCGCTCGTGGTGTTCAGCTTCCACTGACCGAGCGCGGAACCGAAGGTCACGGGCCCGCCATCCACGCTGAAAGACTGGTTCGAATACACCTGCGTGCCGTTGGGGAGGTTGCCCGCGGTGCCCGAAGCACCGGGATACTGCATGACTCCCCAGTACGAGGTGCCGGTGCTCGAGGGCAGGTAGGGCTCGATGATGAACTGCCCGCCCGACGAGCGCACCTTGATGTCCCACCCGGCGACCGAGGTCGCGCTCGACGTGGGGTTCTGGCCGAAGCCGGCCACGATGTTGAACGAGATGTAGAGCTCGCCCGTGGCCGCAGGCCGGGTCCAGTTGACCGTGGTCACCACTTCCGCAGCGTCCGCGGCGCCGCACACGGACATCGCCGCGGCAGCTGCCGCGACCAACCCCTTCGACCTCTTGATGAAAATGGACATCGCCTTTCCTTTCCCTTCTCGTGTTGACGCTCGTTGGAGCATGCCGAGGCCTTCTCAAAGCACACGACACCCCCATCTTGCCCCGGAATCCGCCTGGCGCAAGGAATCCCGGCGAAATCCCGTGCAAAGACCGCATTCAGGCGAAAGTCCGCGAAAAACGAAGCAGGGGCAGTCCGTTCGGACTGCCCCTGTGGATGCACTCAGTGCCTTCGGTGCCGTTCCGCTCAGCGGCGGCGACGGGCGCCGGCGAGGCCGGCCACGCCGAGGAGCGCCAGGGCGCCCGGGGCGGGGACGGTGATGGACGCGCCCGAGGCCTCGTAGTAGAGGTTGGTGATCTTGCGGTCGGCGCCCGAGATCGACGACCCGATCTGGAAGGTGCCGTAGCCGTACTTGGTGCCGCCGTCGGCCGCCACGAAGCGGAAGCCGAAGTAGTTGACCGCGTTGAGCTGCCAGTTGCCGGGGGCGGAACCGACGGTGACGGTACCACCGCCGTACGAGCCCGAGGAACCGACCACGGTGCCGACGGCCAGGCTGCCGGCCGAACCCGAGGTCACGCCCGGATACCGCATCATGCTGGTGCCGGGCGCGTTATACCAGGTGAGCGAGGTGGCCGAGTAGGGGTTGATGTCCCAACCGGCGACGCCCGAGCCGGCCGAGCCAGTGGCCCGCGTCTCGACGTTGATGTACAAACCGTCGATCGTGTTCGGGATGACGAGGTTGCAGTTCTCCCACGCGACGACGGCCGCGTTCGACGCGGCGGCGACGGTGGCAGCGGCCGCGACGGCCAG
>Ga0169931_10003508_pt1 | contig 24821 bp, 24 predicted proteins | sample Kivu_15m_20L_FD_129675 | JGI IMG/M metagenome (GOLD analysis project Ga0169931, IMG submission 129675) | Freshwater microbial communities from Lake Kivu, Western Province, Rwanda to study Microbial Dark Matter (Phase II) - Kivu_15m_20L... | ecosystem: Environmental > Aquatic > Freshwater > Lake...
CTTGGATGACTTCTTCAGCTTTGGCTCTATCTTTGAGGATACGTGAGGCGTGGGCGATTAACTCACTACGGTGCTCTGTGTAGAAAGCACCAAGCTCCGCTACGGTCCAGACCTTCAGACCTGGCGAGGCAGATTTCTTACGTAGTGACACTTAGAGAGCCCCTTATTTCTATACCGGTTTGTACTACAGAGTCGACCGTCGCCGCCTCTACCCCCTTCTACGAATCTACCCTGCAATTGTTGTGAGTTTCGGACAAAACGGACAAATTGAGCGCGAACACAAGGCCTGATGCCTCCTTTCATGATTCTCAGGGACCATATGGTCGAAGGTGGCCTTTCTACTCAAGTCTTACCCTTTTGAGTTTGTTTTAAAGCGCTGCAAGAGCTGAAAGTCACTCTAATGCGTATTCACCATTTGAACGAGCCCATCAAATTCGATTCAGTCGACGTTTGAACTCAAACCTAATTTTTCGCACCAATCGTCTAAGTAAAGATAACTTTGGAAAAACCCGATTGTAGTGTGCAATCAATTGCCGCCTGGCCTCCGTGGACTCAGTCACTTCGTCCGGGAATTTCCAATCTGAAACAGTTGAAATTTCAGTTTTCCAAAAACCTGGATTTCCGACCGCGTGCGTACCCGAGCCATCTGCACCAGCATATTCAATCAAGGAAACTCCGGGAAAGAGAGTGAGTCGATTTTGAGAAAACATAGACGCATGCCAATAAATGGCCCAGGAATGGAACCCTCTTTTTTCTTCTGCCTTGAGTGCCGAAAAGTATGAATGCGAATCATCTAGGTTAAATTCTCGAATCAAGTGTTGCTCTCGAATCTGAAGAATTAATTCTTTAGGAATCCACTCGACACTCTCCCATCTATCTTTCCAGGTACCCCATCCCAAACAATCAGCTCCTCGCAGAAAATATGGGTCTCTTATAGGTTTCTCAAATCCAAGACTAAAACCATGAATACTGGCAACCCCGGACTCAAACTGATACCTGGCTAAGCCAGCGTTCATAAATTTCAAAAACGAGCTAGTTACAACTAGATCATCTTCTAGCACGATCACCTTGTCGTGCTTACCAATGACTTCTGAAACACCAATTTTTACGGATTTTCCAAGGCCTAAATTGAAGTCACGTATAATTAAGCTCTTAGACTTTACCCCAGAAAAGTGTTTTGCGACTTTTCTAGTTTCATTTACTGACTTGGAATCAGAGCCACTCCTAGGCCCATCTACATATATATAAAGTTGACTCTCAGTAAATTCCAAATTCTGAGATAGCGAATCCAAGAGATTTGCCAAATGTTTGGGCCTATTGAAGGCAAATACAACTATCGGAGCTAATGACGCTGTCAAGGTGGTTTCCTTACTAATTTTGTCGCTAGTCTATCATCATGATGGTTTACGCGACTCACTGCGACAGTAATTATGTTACAAGAGTAGTAGCCTTGGAAAAGTCCTTGAGATTAAATGGTGATACTACCCTCCTCTATATTATTGCCCACGAAGCGTCTACTAAACTTCAGATTGAATCACTAAATTTAGAATCCACAAGAGTTGTTGAATTAAGTGAAGTAGAGGGCTACTTCCCAGAGCTGAATCGAGCAAAGGCGAATCGAAGTAAAATCGAATACATTTTTTGTTTAACTCCTTTTGTTGTTTCTTATGCGAGCACAATTTCAGATTGTAGTTTAGTAATATATCTCGATGCAGATCTTTACTTCTTTGCCCCACCAAAATTAGCTTTGGAGCAAATCCCAAGTTCTGCAACAGTTTCAATAATTGAACATGGCTTTCATTCAAAGTTTGAACACCTCAATAAATATGGGAAATTCAATGTAGGTTGGATGGCATTTAGAATTGCTAAACAAGGTAACTCAATATTGGAATGGTGGAAAAAAGCTTGCATTACTAGTACTTCAACGCTGGTTAGTGATTACGTTTATGCAGATCAAAAGTATTTAGATGAGTTTCCTATCAGGTTTCCTGCCACTCACATAAATCAAAGGCAGGGGCTAAACATCGCACCATGGAACATTGAGAATCATTTACAAGGAGCGAAAGGCTCATCAAATCTTGGCTTAGAATTAGTTTTTTATCACTTTTCAGGATTGAGGGTCTATGGGAAAATTACAGTCCTCGGGTTGTCAGGATATTCATTGCGGCTACCTAGGAAGATCAAGAAAAAACTTTACAAGGTTTATGTGAAATCACTTATTGAAGCAGGAGATCGCCTAAACCTAAATCCTCAAGTTGATTCAAGAAGGTACTCTTTCAGAGAAATACTTAAAATAATCTACTGCCGAGACTTCATATTGAATTTACAGTCTCTACAACTAATTCCATTTCAGCCAAAGTTAGCTCTGGGTAACAGGGTAATGAAAAAATGGACTCGGCAAGTAAATCAGAATTGATCATTCCGCTAACAATTCTCGAATTGGGCATTTGGCGATAATCAGGAATGGGATAGTGAATGGCATAGCCAACACCAGATTTCAGTAGTTTATCTAAATACTTTCCTCGAAATGCAGATGTGACAGCATAAATATGACCAACGTATTGTCCTTTTTCCCAAATTGGCTTGCCTATTTCCTGCTGTGCTATATGTTTATTGTAGAAGTTTGCAATCTCAAGTCTTTTTTCATTTTCCGCATCTAAATGAGGTAGTAAAGCCCTTAGGACTGCCGCCTGTACTTCATCTAAACGACTATTACGCCCGCCTGAAATTTCTACACGGTACTTTTCTCCCCACCCATAAGTTCGTAACTTTAATAGGCGTAATGCTAACTCGGAAGAATTTGTGACGACTGCACCAGCATCGCCTAATGCACCAAGATTCTTTGTTGGGTAGAAACTAAAAGTAGAAATACTCCCAAAAGTTCCAACCTTTTTTCCAGAGATTCGTGCCCCATGCGCTTGAGCACAATCTTCAATCAAAAAAACGCCCTTTTCTTCACAGTACTTAGAAATTTCAAAGATATCTTTGATTGCCATACCGTACAAATGGGTGGCAATCACATATTTTGCCCCCTGCCCAATCGCCAGCTCAACTGACTCTATTGATATGTTTCGAGAGTCAATCTCAACATCCATAAATACAGGCTCTGCGCCAATACAACTAATTGCTGTGCTCGAGTAACCACCGGCATTTGCGCATGTGGCAACCTTTGAGCCTAAACCCACACCAGCCGCTTTTAAGGCAATCTCTAATGAATCAGTTCCGTTAGCCGTACCAACGCAGTGTTTAGCTCCAAGATAGTCAGCAAATTCTAATTCAAAATTGTAAACCTCGTCACTTAAAATTAAGTTTCCAGAGTTTAAAACTCTCTCTAAAGCTTGTCCTATTCCTTCTTCATGTTTGGTAATTTTTCTGGATAGATCGTGAAATGGCACATTGATAATTGGCAGTGAATCATTCAAGTTAAAACTCCCGTTCGAGACTTAAGAATTCTTGAAAGTCTTGAATGTAATCTAGTGCATCATACGGGTGTGAAGCTAAGACTATAAGCAGGCTATCTGAAGTAAGGTAGCTTTGACTTGCCCAAGTCATTTTCGGTAAGAGCACTGCTTTTGTTGGACTGTCCATAGTTACGTTTAATTTCTTGCCCTCTCGGATAACTTCAAGGACGCACACTCCTTGGGCAGAAATTAGAAGTTGGGCGCAATTCTTATGTGCATGGAAACCCCTTGTTTGCCTTAAAGGAACGTTGTGAACAAAAAACATTCTCTTAGGTATAAAAGGTTCTAAAGTGCCAAACTCTAAAATCGAAATTGTTCCCTGTGGTTGAATTATACTTTGAACATCCAATATCTGCACCCCTGGCATGAAAGATTCTAATTCAGTTGTAATTGTTGACGAATTGTCACCGAAGCTTGATAATGCAAACTCTTTGAGCCTAATGCTCTGAAATCCTTTGCTCATGCCTGATCACCTCGAAATATAAAAGAGCCCAAATATTTTGAATTAGCAGGTTTTTCGAATTTGCTATCTAGTAGTGAGACGTTGTACAAAAAAGGCTTGACTGCTTCTGATTGGATCTTTCTTTCCACACAAGGATTGTACAGGCAGACTCAAGCGGCTCACTAGAATGAACTGTTTCTTAAAATCACACTCAAAGTGAAGGACTAACTTCGCATTTGACCAAGGGTTTTGAAAAGTCTTTACGATTGAAATTGTAATATGTGCCCGAGTTGGGCAATACACCTAGAGACTCGATTAGCGTTTTATGGGAAAGGGCTAAAATTTAAGAAGTAATCAGTTATCCTAGATAAAAACAACAGAGATTATTGCTCTGCCACAGACATTGAGAGTGCTTTTCTCCATGAATCTATGATAGAGATGGTGCTGCGCTCTCTCTCAAGTTTTTCAACCGCTTGTGGCGATGGCACAAGTCCATCAATGTTTGTTGCAAACCTATCAATCGACTCTACGAAACCCTTCGTAGTGCAGCAATAACTAAATTGATGCAGTTGGAATCTTCGAAATTCTTCAGTATCTGATAATAAAAGAGGAAATCTGCCAAGAATAGCTTCCACAATTACTAACCCGTCACCTTCAAACTTAGATGGCACAATTAGTAAATCGCCCTCTTCTAAAAATTCCCAAGGTTTCACTTGATGCCCGATGAATTTAACGATCACAGAGTTCTCTCTTGCAAGCTCCTCAAGTTCTTCTAAAAGGATGCCATCTCCAATTACTAGCCCAGGGAATTTTGTATCTTCAAGAATCTTGATAAATTCATGAGGATTTTTGTCTGCTGAAAGCCTTCCTATGAAGACCAATCTAGTTATTGATTTTCGTTTTTGATCGCTTTGGCGTCTTACTCCTTGAAAAACAGGGTTTGCAATTGTTGCACATTCAACTTCTGGCAAGGACCAAATTCCCAAATGTTTTGAAACACTAATAAACTTCGCACCTCGCCATTTAAGTATTTTTCTTACTAGGTGTCCAATAAATTCTCTTCCAGACCAGGGATTTCTTGAATGTTCTACAACTATCACATTTGCAGGTATTGGAACTAGGGAAGCAAAAAGTTCTGGTAAGGCGCAATTTAGGACTATGACATTTGGTCTTTCCCTAATTATCAGCGTAGTAAATTTAAGCCAACTAAAAAAAGTATCGATAAATCCACCACGCCACTGTCTATCTATTGGCACAACCCTGCACTCTGGTTCGACCAAATCCCTTTGTCCTTTGTTGATCGGAACCAAGGTAATTTCATATTCTTTATGGATGAGCGCAAATTTTGAACAAATCAAATTCATTGCTCGTTCTGCTCCGCCACCTGTGAGTGAATTAGTCACAAAAAAAACTTTACGCATTTTCCCATGTTACTACTGATACTATTTTTCCACAGGAAGTGAGGTCTTGATATGGTTGCCACGGTATCTATAATCACTGTGGTTCGGAATAATGAGAGCGGATTGGCAAGGACTTTTGAAAGCGTTTTATCCCAAACTTATGTAGATTGGGAGTTGGTAATACTTGTTGGCCCCTCCGATGACGGCACTGCACAGTTTGCGCTTGCTCTTACTCAGCTAGATTCTAGAGTTAGAGCCTACATACAAAACGGTATAGGAATCTACTCTGCAATGAATGATGGGTTGAAAGAAGCAAAGGGAGAGTATGTATGGTTTTTAAATAGTGGGGATGAATTCGAAGATAGATCTACATTGAGTTACTCGATAGGGAGAGTGAAATCATTAGGAGCTGATTTAATCCTCGGCGGATATTCAGTAATCGAAGGAGGTTCTACACAGCAATATTCTAAGCGCGCGAAAAGAATCAATAAGTTTGAGTTTGCATTCAATCGTCGAGGTGGATGCCATCAGGCTATGATTTTCCGTAAGAATCAAGTAATAGGTTTTGGGGGATTCAATCTCAATTATCAGTTGACAAGCGATTTTGACTTAGTTTTAAAAGTCATTCAAGGTGGAAATTCTTTTCGCACCGAAAAAGTCTTGGCGAGAATTGACCCTGGGGGTATTTCAGATCAAAGGATTTATCAGGTAATTAAGGAGAAGCATTTACTAAGAGGGATGCATTTTCCAGGGAATATTCCTGTTTACTTTATCTCCTATATTTGGGGTATGTCGGTAAGGACCAAAATCAAAATTAGAAGATCTTTCATGTTAATTAGCAAGTAATTTACATTGTCAAAATTTGCATTAGTCTGAGAGTAATCCTTAAATAAAAAACAAGCAAATCCTTCTGACGCCAACCTTGTAAAAAACTTACATCTGAGTGGTTCAGTTGATCACTTATCAAAGAAACTCTCTGAATCTATTTTCGACTACTAAAGACCAAACTATTGAGCTACCTCTAGAGTCTGATGACTTTCGATCTCCCGCCATGCGAAACATGAACCTGGCAGCTTCCATGATTTGTCGAGAATCTAGGTGTAACAAATATACCCACAGTTATTGAATGATCATGCCAAATACCTAATGCCTTGAATCCAATTCTTAAAACAGGAAAAGGGGACAAAAGCAAGTGTGCAATAACAATTTAACAGGCTTCGCAGATGAATGAAAGCCCAAGAGCAATCGCGCTATTTTACTCTACATCACAGACAGCTTAAACATACATTTTCAAGCCAGTAAAGAGACTTTATTAGGCATTTTGGTTCTTGAAGCTAACAGAATTTATTGTTCTTAGTGCGCAGGGGTCTTGAGCTCGCTTTGTCTGCGTCTGTTTTTAGTAAGCGTCAGGTAAAAAAGTAAATTGTATTTTGGTAGTTGATAACTAATTCGTGTACAACCACAAAATTATTAAATCTCAATCAGGTGGATGTCTTCATTTAGAAAAGACTCCACGTAGATTTTTTTGGAAATGGGGCATAACCAAGAATTAGTCCCCTGTATCTTCACTAGCCTTTCCCCAGATCTGCCAATCCAGCCCTGAGTTTTGTACGGATTACCAAACCCATACTCAAAAGATTTTATGGACTTAGTTACAATAGACCCCGCGCCAATTAATGCCCACTCCCCTATTTTCACAGGTGCAATACACAATGCGCCAGCGCCTATAGAGGCGAAGTTAGAAACTTCAACAGAGGACAGGAGCCAATCAGTATTAGACTTGAGAGTTTCTTGGTCAGTTACAGCCCTTGGAACTTTGTCATTTGTTAGAATTACACCTGGACCAATAAAAACTCCATCACCAATTTCTGAGCCTTCAAATATCTGGGCACCGTTTTGGATTTTGCAATTTGAGCCAATTCTCACTCCTTCGCCAATATAAACGTGAGAACCGATGATAGAATTTTCCCCTATTTCTGCATGAGATTGAATGATTGCAAATCTCCAAATCTTGACTCCAATTTCCAGCTTTGAATCTTCGTGAACCTCTGCTGAAGGGTGGACAAAGGTCATTTATCTGCTCTATTCAGAAAATTATAAATCGCCTCTGAGGACGCTTGCGCAGCTGAGCCAAGGTTAGATAAATCGTGATGCAATCTTGGAAGATCATTTAATGCCAACTCCCAATCCCGAGTATCTCCTTTTAGAACTGTATTTTTGTAATTAAGTAACTCGAGCCATTCTGTTTCTTTTCTTGCAATCAAAGTTGGGACTCCCAGTAAAGTTGATTCACGTTGTAAACCTCCTGAATCTGTCATAACGCCCGAAGATTGATAAATTAAGTCTATTAATTCTGAATGGCCCAATGGTATTATGACATGAGCCTTTCCTTCAAATCTTAAATCAAACCTTCGTAATGAATCTAATAATTTCGGATGACCGAGAACAAAAGTTAATTCTGTAGCCAAGTTAACATTACTAACAATTTCCTCAAGTTTCTCTCGAGAATTTAGTGTTTCATTTCTATGGAAACTTACCACGAAGAATTTACTAGAACTTGTAACTTCATACTTTCGGAATAGTTCTTCATGTGTATTCGAATCTGAGAACTTATATTCCTTTAAATGGTCCATCAGTATATCACCAACTAATCGGACGGATTCACTCAGTCCCTCGCGTGTAAGATTCTGCACTGCTAATTGTGATGGGGCTAAGTGTAAATCTGAAACATGATCGACTAAGATCCTATTTAGCTCTTCTGGCATTTGTTGATTCCCAGAGCGTAGACCTGCTTCAACATGCACTACAAGAAATCCTTTTCGCTTGGCCCATAGAGTACCTGCAAGCGTTGAGTCTGTATCTCCATAGACGATTACTGCATCATATTGCTCACGCTCATTCTGAAAATAAATTTCAATTTGGGTTAGCATTTCTGCAAATCGGATTAAAGAACTCTTCGAACTTGGTTTTGGCAAACTATGTAAATTCTTGATGCCGAATTCTTCTATGAAAATGGAGGACATTTCCATGTCATAGTGTTGACTTGTATTTAGTATTTCATGGCTAAAGCCCAGTTTTTGTAGGGAGGTATTTAGGAGCGGAATTCTGATTAATTGCGGCCTAGTACCAATGATGCTTAATACCCGCATCCTAATATTGTCCCTGATTTTATGTATAGTTGCAACCATGAACATCTGTGTGGTTGGTCAAGGCAAGATTGGCCTGCCTTTGGCTGTTGCAATACTTCAACGAAACTTAACTAACAAAGTCGTAGGAATAGATACCAACGCAAAAGTGGTAGCTGATCTAAAACGAGGTTTTTGCCCCCATGTGCTAGAAGACAACTTTGTAAAAAAATTTCAGGAATCCATAGCGTCTGATAGATTGAAATTCGACTCGGACTATTCATCAGTATCGAACGCAAATATTATTGTGGTTGCAGTCCCTCTCAAAGTAAATCCTAAATCTTTGCCAGATTATCAGAATTTAGAACGTGCTTTTTGTGGTGTGGGAGATAAATTAAAGCAAGGTTCCCTTGTACTACTAGAAACAACCGTTCCTGCGGGTCTTTGTCAAAAGCTGATTATTCCAATCCTTGAAAAGACGTCAGGCTTTAGTGTTGGCAAGGATTTTTCATTTGCGTATAGTCCAGAGAGAATTTCGAGTGGTAGTTTCTTTCAAGATCTCTATCGTTATCCAAAACTAATTGGTCCTTTTGATGACAAATCTGCCAAAATGGCGGCAGAGTTTTACTCGTCGTTTTTGTACTCCGAGGAAAGTGCTGGGAACTCTCCTGAGATAAGAATATTATCCTCTATCGAAACGACAGAGTTTGTAAAACTTGCGGAATCAATCTACCGAGATGTAAACATCGGATTAGCGAACGTGTTAAGCAGCGACTGCATGCAATCTGGAATAGACTATTTTGAAGTCAAAGAGAGCGCTAATTCTCAGCCACACTCTAATTTACATTCACCGGGTATCTATGTGGGTGGCCATTGTATCCCTGTATATCCACACTTGTACGAGGTTTCATTTCCTGACAATCCATTTCTCGGATTAATCAAGAGTGCACGGAATATCAATAACTTGATCCACCAATCAATTATTGATTTTGTACTAAGTGAAGTTAAACTTCGCGGAATTAAAGTTGAAAAGTGCTTGATTATGGGCGCTGCTTACCGGGGAGATGTCAAAGAAACCTACGATAGCGGAGTTTTCCCCATAATTGATTATCTGAAAAACAATGGTATTGGGTGCGTAGTTTATGATCCTCTATTTAGCATTGAAGAACTAGTAGATTTCGGATTGACGCCAGTACAAAATACCTTGAGTGAAACACAATTAGTGATTATTAATTCTGACCATCGCACCTTTATGAATCTAAGATCCAAAGACTTTTCTAAGGGTTCAATTGTAATTGATGGAAGAAATATCTTGAGGCCTTCAAATTTTCTGGCTGGGCAATTATTCACTATAGGCATCGGATGGAATCGATGAAAATCAAACCGAATATGACCTTGAATCGACCAGACATTGGATTAGGTGAATATATAAGTGTTCTAAAAGTTTTGAAGTCTGGAAAACTTGCTCAAGGAGAACTGGTCAACCTCTTTGAGAGTCAATTTGCAAAATTGCACAAATCTGATTATGCAGTGGCCTGCAATAGTGGTACTTCCGCGCTTTATTTGATTTTATTGGGAATGAATATTGGACCAGACGATGAGGTTCTTGTCCCTGCCTTTACATTCGGAGCAACTGCAAATGCTGTGTTGATGACAGGTGCAAGAGTTGTTTTCGTGGATGTTGATTTGGATTCGTACAATATGAGTTATGAAGATACAAAAAACAAAATGAGCAAAAAGGTTAAGGCAATTATCGTGGTTCACCTTTACGGAAATCCGGTAAACCTTAATCTCTTCACTGATTTAGCAAGTAAAAGTGGAGTTTTTCTTATCCAAGATGCAGCGCAAGCTCATTTAGCAATGTGGGATGGACTCTCTATCGCCGAATATGGTGATGCCCTTGCATTCTCCTTTTACCCTACAAAGAACATGACAACTATCGAAGGAGGGATGGTTCTTACAAACAACTCCGAGTTGGCGAATAAAATATCGATTCTAAGAAACCAAGGAATGTCGTCAAGATACGCATACGAACTTCCTGGGTTAAATCTAAGGATGACAGAAATATCAGCTGCCGTAGGAATTTCTCAATTAAAGCGATTGGTTAAATGGACTACACGTCGAATCAAGAATGCAACAAAATTAAGATCTAAAATCCAACTTAAGTCTCAACGAGTACATCCAAGTGCAAAATGCGTCTATCATCAATTTACCATTGAAGTTGATCCAAGTCATCGTGAGTTGCTGCGACAACATCTTAAGAAATTGGGAATTGAGAGCGACATATATTATCCCAAAAGTTTGGCAGAATATCCGGTGTTTGGCTCTCACTCAGAGTGCCCCAATGCAAGTAGTTTGTCTCAATCCGTAGTTTCAATTCCAGTTCATCACAAAATTACATATTCAAAAATAAACTTCTTAGCATCAGCAATAAATAGTTTTATAAATAATAAGGCAAGAATTGGTAATCTGTGAAAATAGGGTTGATTGGTTATGGAGTAATGGGACGAAATCATGCTCGGATTGTTGCCTCCGACGATAGGCACGAGCTAATTGGAATTCATGATTTGCGTTTTTCAAGTGATGAGGGAGCAATTTTCAAGCGAAGCGTAGGCGAACTCATCGAGTCTGGAATGCAAGCTTGTATTTTATCTGTGCCGCCTAATCAAACAAAAAAACTTGCACTAAGCTTAGCAGAATATCGAATTCCTACGCTCATTGAAAAACCTTTGTCAGATTCTTATCGAGGTGCTACCGAAATCACAGCGGCATTTCATAAAACTGAAACATTTGCTTCAGTAGGATACATTGAGCGATTTAATCAGGCGGTACTTAAGGCTAAAGAATTAATAATTTCTGGAGATTTGGGAAAAGTTCTGGAAATTAGCTCCATACGTCTAGGGTACTTAGGGAACAGATCACCAATTTTTGGAGTTGAATTGGACCTTCTGGTTCACGATTTAGATTTAATTAAATTTTTAACTGAAAAAAGAATTATTAAATCTAAAGCCATAAGAACCAGTTTCATTCAAAAAGGAATAAGTGACACCGTAACCGTAGTAGGTTTACTGGAAGATAATACTCACTTCAGCATTAGAGCTAACTGGATTTCTCCTTTCAAGAAGAGGGAATTTGCTATAACAGGCGAGCGTGGGACATTAGTTATTAACACTTTAGACATGGGGGTTAGGTTATACATGAACGGAACAGTAGAGTCATATTGGGATGAATTGACCTCTATTCGCGGGGTCACACAAGGAAATGAGATTAATTTTGCTCTTACTAGAAAAGAGCCTTTAAAAATGCAGTTTGAATCTTTTATTCTTGGTATCCAGGGAGTTGAAACCCATTCTGCAAGTCTGACTGAAGCGTCAAATCTACTAAGTGACTTAGAAAAGTTCTTCTATCAGGAATCAGAAATTTGATAATTCTTGTAACTGGAAGCTCAGGTTTTATTGGGTGTAATTTAGTAAAGAGGTTAATCTCTCTAGACTATAAAGTAGTTGGACTAGACTCTAAGCCCGCAAGAGAAACTATCAATAATTCAAGTTTTAAATTCGAAATAGGGGATTTAAGAGACTTTGGCGCATTATCTGATCTGACTCAAAAATATCATATTGATACTATTGTTCATTTAGCAGCAAAAAAGATTCCAAGATACGGAAAACGCCTTGAGACCCTACTGGTAAATGGAATTGCTTCCGAAAACGTATTCCAAGTCGCAGCCAAAGGAGACATCGGCGTCATTTTTGCATCTACATCAGATGTCTACGGCATGAATGCTGATTTTCCTTTTGGAGTTAATTCCAATTTGGTGTCGGGTCCAGCTGAAGTTGGTAGATGGTCGTATTCTGTTTCAAAAGTATTTTCGGAGCATCTGCTCCATGGACATTATGAGGAAGATAAAAACCCTTCTGCTATTTTGAGGTTTTTTGGTGCATATGGTCCCCACAATTCTCTCGATTGGACAGGCGGCCCAATTCCTGTTTTTATCAATGCTGCTCTCGAAAATAGACCTATTGATATTCATGGTGATGGCACTCAAACAAGAACCTTTTCATATATAGATGACCATGTAGAGGCAATAGTTTCACTCCTTCTTAAATGGCCGACCAATTCCTTAAAAACACTCAATTTTGGAAGTACTAATGAAATTTCAATTATTGATTTAGCCCGAACAGTTTGGAGCCTCATAAATAAGGACTCAAAACCGATCTTCAATTTCATTCCATATGAAAATTTTGGAAACTATCAGGACGTGATGAAGAGAGTCCCCAAAATGAATGAAACAATAGATTTTCTAGGAAATCACTGGACTACAAGCCTAGAAAATGGGCTTAACAAAACTATTGAATGGCAAAGAAGGATAACTACGACGTGAAATGGATTGGACCCTTCCTGATGTCATGATTGAAATGAGCGGCCACTAAGGTACCAGCATACCTATTCCTAATATATCTTGAAAACTTCCAAGGAGACTCGTAGTCAAAGCCCCACCTTGTTCGGAAGATTTCCAGATGATTGCCGTACTGTTCTACTTGACTTAATTGTAGATTTCGTCCGGCATCTGCAGAATTAGCCATAAAACCATACTTTGACTTTATTTGCTGATCATTCTCTAGATACAAATCTGGAAAAACTAAGATCTGATGGGACTGGGAGAGAAATTGCATTGCAACGTCATTAAACCAGAGGTGAAAAATTAGACCCGTCGTTGGACGAATATTAACACGCCATGAATCTAAATTTATTGCCACAAATGCCCACATTGGCAATTCAATGGCAAATGTTTCAGAATATTGATTGCGAATTTTCTGGAAGTTTCTGAAAGTCCGAGGAGAGAATGCACGCTTCTGTCCATTAAAACGTTTCCAGGTATTGAACAGATCTAAAGGTGATCTGACAAGGTGCTTTAAGATTTTCAACGAACAAATAAACTCTAGTCGATCTACTGCTGTTGGTTTCTTTGAAAGAAAAAAAATACCAAGTAAACCGTCTCGCATTGAATCACCACTGTAATACTCATCTAATGCGTTGAAGCCAACTGCTCCAACTAAAGAATTTCCTTCGATTAATTCAACATTTCTCCTAAACTGTACAAAGAAAGATGGCTCCTTCGGGTAAATATCTTGCTGCGCACAGAAAATCCAGTCCCTATCCGCAATTTCATTATGCTGCAAGTATTTAACAGCGGTATCAACCGCATTTGCCACTCCTTTTCCTTGGTTTTGCAAAAATATTATGTTGTTGGCGTGGCAAAGTTCTAGGCCGCGTTCGTACTCTTCTTTGCATGATTTATCATCTACTACAATCAAAATGACTTGATTCTGGAACTTTTGCATTCTAGGGATTACTTCGTTTTCAAGAAGTACATAGTTATTAAAGAAGGAGTAAACTACAGCGAATTTATCGGGTTTTCGTTCCACAAGTAGAACGGTATCAGATTCGCAATAATGCCTCCATTTTCAGTTTTATTAGTTTAAGACTGAAATAAGAAAATTTAGTTTAGCGTCTAGTATTTTTCAGGGATCTACTTACAAGGCGCTCCGTCTCTTGTGTAGCTAAAGAAGACAGTCAAAACTGGGCAAGATTTGAAACTAGGCTCAAAATTAAGGCAAATTACATTAGAAAGAATGAGGCTTCCATGTGTATGTTAGTAAGGTCAGTAATTGCAAAATAGGAATAGGAATTATGCGAAGGAACAGTTTTCAATAATCAATAGGCTTAGTTAGGTATAGCATTTTATTGGCAACGCAAGACGAAAGATTAATCACTATGTAGGTATGATTAACTCACACATAATTCTCTTGTCTTGGATACCATGAATCCCACAATTGATTTCAATTCTACACGCAGAGATTTAGTCTAAAATTAAGGTTGCCATTAAGAACTTGTAGAATATATATCTCGATTCTTCATAATGTAATCGACTTGAAGTTTTAGGCCCGATAATGAAGAAAAATTGGGAGAAAATCCTATTGCCTGTCTGGCTAGCGAAGTGTCACCATGGGTAATTCTCTGGTCTCCATCTCGTGGAGGGTCGAACTTTAGTTCAATTCGTGAACCAACAAGGTTTTCCACAGAAATAACCCAGTCATTTAAAGACAGTTTCTCACTACCAGCGATATTGTAAGTGCCAGTAAGACGTGGAGAATCTCCAAAGCTGATAAGTGCATTGACTGCATCAGTCACAAAAGTGTTTGTTCTAACTGATTCCAAACTACCATAAACATTAAAGCTTTTACCCTCTAACGCACATATGATTAACTTATGGATAGCCATATCAGGCCTTTGTCTTGGCCCATAAACTGAAAAAAAGCGTAAAATGCACAAACTGAAATCTTTTTTTGCGCAGAAAGCCCTGATCAGGTGTTCAGATGCAAGTTTACTGATTCCATAACTTGATACAGGTAAACATACCTCCGCTTCAGCACCTACCGCTCTTTCTCCATAGACCGAAGATGTTGAAGCATGGACGAATCTGAGATTTCTTTGATTTTTCAGTTTCTTAAGAAATCTCTCAGTGCCGAGGACGTTTGTTTGAAAGTATTTTTCGGTCGCTTCTTCACCAGTCATCAAACCAGGCAAAGCAGCAAAATTAAAGCAGACATCGAGATTTTCAAGCATGTTTGACTCAAGATTCCAGAAGTCATCACGAATTGGGATAAAATTTGGATACTTCCCTAAAGCTAGCCAATTTGACTCCTTAATATCCTTTGAGTACAAAATAGAATTGAAATTGTCAACACCTATAACCACATAGCCCTTTCGCAGCAATTCAAGAGATAGAGACGAACCTAAAAACCCAGCTGCTCCCGTTACTAAGACCCGTTTCACTCTATAATCTTATAGTAAAAGCCCTATCCTAGAATTCAATTTGAGGTGGTTTATGAAAATCAAGGAATTATTTTTAGAATCAGAAGATACTGGTAACTGTTATTTCATTGCTGAGGTCGGACTCAATCATAATGGTGATATAGAAATTGCTAAGAAACTTATCGACTCAGCTAGTGAGGCTGGTGCTGACGCTGTAAAATTTCAAAAGCGAACCGTTAGTGAACTCGCCATAAAATCTGTATTGAGCTCAAAGGACGATAGGTTTCCCAATTTTGGGAGCACTTATGGAGAGATCCGTGAACATCTTGAGTTTACCCTCGACCAGTATATTGAACTAAAGAAATATTCTGAGAGGCTTGGGCTGGAGTTTCTAGTCACTCCATTTGATTTGGAGGCATTAAAGTTTTTAGCACCCCTTTCATTGAGTGGATATAAAATTGCGAGTCATAGTGTTACAAACCTGGACTTGGTGAAGGCTATCGCCCAAGAAGGTAAGCCTGTGATAATGTCAACTGGAATGTCACATTTAGAGGAAATATCAGCGGCTGTAGAAAAGGTGTTAGATGCTAACAGTGAGCTATGCCTGTTACATTGTGTTTCTTCTTATCCAACTCCGGATGAAGACTGCAATCTTAGTGTGATTACTTTCCTGCGCGATAAATATCAGGTTCCCGTAGGCTATTCCGGCCATGAGAGGGGATGGATTCCCACTTTACTGGCCGTACAAATAGGGGCCCGAATTGTAGAGCGTCACATAACACTTGATACCTCTATGGAAGGCTTTGATCACAAGCTGTCCCTAGATCCTGAAAACCTAAAAGAACTAATAAAGCAGATTAGAAATGTTGGAGTAATCATGGGTAAAGGTGTAAAAAAATTACTACCTATTGAGAATATTGCTAGAGAAAAATACAATGTTTCCATGGTTACCGCGCGTGCTCTCCCAAAAGGGCAAGTGCTTTCACCTATGGATATTTGTTGGAAGAATCCTGGCACAGGAATTCCTCGAAAGAACATGCATGATTATATTGGTAGAGAGTTACAGGTTTCAGTCGAGGCTGATGAGCTACTCTTGCCTGAAATGTTTAACTGATGCAATTTTCGATAATAATACGCACAAAAAACGAAGAGCAGTGGATTGGCAGATGCTTAGACGCTATTTTTCAACAATCCATTCAGGATTTTGAAATTATCGTTGTTGATAGTGGAAGTTCAGACGAAACTCTTTCAATTGTGCGCAAATTTCCTGTTAGAAGTCTGGTTGAAATTGATAACTTCCTCCCAGGAAAAGCTTTGAATGTCGGAATCGCACAAGCTAGAGCCGAATATATTGTAGCAATATCTGCTCACTGTGTTCCCGTTACAAGGTTCTGGCTACAAGAACTAAAGGAAGCGATTGAATTCGGTAGGAATGATGAGATAGTAGCGGCGTATGGTCGGCAAATTCCAATAGCAACTTCTTCGCTTAGAGACAAAAGAGACTTGATGAATACCTTTGGATTGGATTTTCGGGTTCAAGAAAAAGACTTTTTTTTCCACAACGCGAACAGTATTGTAAAGCGCAAATACCTAATGTCTCATCCATATGATGACACAGTAACTAATGTTGAGGATAGAATTTGGGCCAAGGAGGTAATTGAAAGCGGTAAAAAAATTGCTTACACTCCGCATGCCTCGGTTTATCACCATCATGGGTTAAACCACGATAATAATGAACTGAGAATGGAGAGAGTTTCATCTCTAATTGAACCTCTGTATTTATCTGGCGAGGAAATGCAATCATCTAATCTGACAGCAACTGCAACATTAATTATTGTATCTTTATCTAAACTTCCAAATTTAATTAGATGTTTAAATCAAGTCATTGATTCCAATATAGCTAAGTCAATTTTTGTGATTACGAATATGTTTCCTAATCAGAACTTTTCAGGAGTTAATTTCATTCATAGAGATTCTGTGGCAGGAATAGATGCTATGAGTATTCCACGAATTATTCAATATGTAAGAAGTCAAGTTCAAGATCACAGCGAGAGAACTGATTACTATGTTTTTTTAACGCCAAAGATAGTAAATAGACCAGATGGCTTATTAGAATCCCTATTCATGAAAGCTCAAAAAAATTTTCTTGATGTATGTTTTCCGGCTAAAAAAACTTTTAGGAATCTTTGGACAAAATCTGCAAATGGAAACTATGCACCAGTTGAAACCAATTCAAGTTTAAGGTCCAAAAGAAACCCACAATTTGAGGCATATTTCAGTCTGGGATTAGTTATGTCTAGCTACGCTGCTGGCCAAGGACAACTTCTAGCGGAGCATGTAGGAATTCTAGAAATCGATTTTGAGCCCAAGTTGGAAGAAATATGAAAAATGAGTCAGGCCAAAGCGTTAATGTACTTGGAGTGACACTTGCAAGAGGTGGATCTAAAGGAGTACCAGGAAAGAACACAAAGTTGCTAGCAGGAAGACCCTTAATTGCCTACACCATAGAAGAGTGCATCAAGTCCCGGACGTTGTCAGACTACATAGTTTCAACTGATGATAACTTGATTGCTCAAAAGTGTAAGAACTTGGGAGCCGAAGTCCCTTTTTTAAGGCCAAGTGAACTGGCGACCGACTCTTCAAGTTCTGCAGAAGCTTTAATCCACGCTTTACGATTTATGGAAGAGTACAAAAAGAAAACCTACGATTATGTCGTTGAGATCATGGCCACCAATCCTTTTAAAAAATATACAGACATTGATAATTGTTTGATTAAACTTCACCAAACTAAGGCAAATTCAGTAGTGGCAGTGCATCAAATATTTGATCATCATCCAGCTCGTATTAAAAAAATTGAAAATGATTTTCTGGTGGATTTCTGTATTCCTGAAATTCCAGAGTCTCGCCGTCAAGACTTAGTTCCTTCCGCCTTTGTGAGAAGTGGCTCAATTTATGCAATGAAAAGGGATTTTCTCCTACAAAGTGGTGCCCGCTACGACAAGAATAATACACGGCCTTATATCTTGGAGGCAAAAAATGTAATCAATATTGATGAAATAATAGACTTTTATATTGCTGAAAAAATGTTGGATGTGGAGTGAATGAGGAGATTAAGAATATTGAATCTAACTCCTATAAAGCACATAGATGGTTTAGAAGCATTTCTGAGTGACTATTTTGAAATGGCAAGTTTTGAAAATGTAAGAAAAGATGATGAGATTAGGAATAGAGATCAATTCTCAGGAATATTCACAAATCCAAATATGTCTAAACTACGTCTCGATGAATCATTCCTTGCAAACTTTAAAAGTCTAAAGGTCGTGGCGACAGCTTCGACAGGACTGACACACATAGACTTAAATTACTTGAAAAAAAGAAATATTGCACTCATATCACTGACTACTGATTATGAATTTATCAACCAAATATCTTCTACAGCAGAACATGCATTTGCGCTTACCCTAGAAGGAGTACGAAATTTAAAAGCTGCGAATGCCTCTGTTATGAGTGGCCATTGGGAATACTTACCTCACATTGGGCGACAGATAAATAAACTAACCTTTGGTGTGATAGGTTACGGACGGCTAGGTAAAATGTACTCTAGATATGTAAATGCATTTGGAGGAACAGTTCTAGCTTACGATCCCTATGTGAAAGTCTCTCCTAATGATAATGTCGTACAATTAGGAACGATGAAGGAACTTTTTGAAAGGTCTGATGTCATCTCCCTTCATGCGCACGTGAATTCTGAAACAACAGAGTTTATTGACAAAAACCTATTGAATAAGGCAAAGGAAACCTTACTGCTTGTTAATACTGCAAGAGGCGAACTTATAAAAGAGAGTGACCTATTAGAGTTTTTGGAAAGAAATCCAAGTGCCAAATATTCCGCAGATGTACTTACTAACGAAACTGGCAAATTAACCAGTAATCCAATCTATTCGAGCTCCCTGAATACATCGCAGATTTTTATTACACCTCATATAGGAGGAATGACCAAAGATGCTCAGTATATAGCCTACTTTAGAATCGCTCAAAAGTTAATTGAATATTTTGATAATAAAGTATGATCGTCAACTTATTTTTCGTGGTGTCACGTGATTGGCAAGTTAGACGAGACTATAAAATAGGCCTAGAACTCAGCAGAAATATCCCAAACAGTCAAATGTATTTTATTTCTGAAGAACTTTGGACTATGGGCAATGCATCTATCGAAATCTCACGTATGTCGATTAAAAATTTTATTCTAGTTCCAACTGCCAGTGAAATTAATGTTCCAATTTGGCTGGCCCCAAATAGACCGATAGACGTTGAGAATCAGAAAACTACACTCGCAAGGATTTTAAGTGAGGTCGCAGAGCGTCACGGTAAGCCATCCTTATCAATTCTATTCTATGACGGTTTTGGTCGAACTGTTGATGGAATTCCAAGTCAAATTTACTCAGAGTGGTTTGTAAACTCAAATAGCTATCATGTCTTTTTGCAACATGGACACGTGCCTAAAACCATCAGCTATCTAATCAATATCTTGAAAGTAAGATTGTATCGTCTTACTCACCGTAAGAGCTATCGAAGTATTAGAGTGAGTCACGATAGATACCTTTCTCTAGTTGTGGACAAATACTCTTTCTTCTGTTCCATTTTGAGTGGTTCGAAAATTCGCAATGTAAAAATCATAGAAAATCTCAATACCTTAATGTCCGCTTCCACAGGTGCAGAGAAGAGAAAAACTGCAATAAGGGATATAGATGTCGTTGTTTTTTCTCCTGGATCATATAAGAATAATAAGGTTAATGAGAGCAACGAGTTTGAGAAGTTAATTTTATCAATTAAGAATGACATGCTCTTGGGACAAAGTCTATGGATTAAATTCAAAAGTGGAGAACTAAGTTTAATGCATTCTCAATCACGTGAGTATTTTCGCAGTCTAGGTGTAAAATTTGCTGCAGAAGATTTAAGGGTAATTGACTTACCAACTAGTACAATAATGTTTTCAAGTTGCTATTCAAATGTTGGGTTAGAAGCTTTGATTGAGGATAAGTTGCTTCTTCTCTATGTCCTTAGTGACAGTCTTACAAATAACTTAAAAAAGCAATATCAAAAACTTGGCATAAGTTTTTATAAAACTGGGACTCCGCTATCAGAGCAGGCGCGTCGTGTAAAACCTTTGAATCAAAATGATAGACTAATTGCAAAAGAAATAGCTACTAAAATATTGGCGAGAATTAATGTCTTAATGTGAGTAATAAACCTACATTAGGAATTGCTTTTCTGAACCTAGCGAATTTAAATTCTACCTCATCAAATCTCATTAGAACTTGGTAGTCAACTGACAATATATCTAGAACCTCTTTGAAGCTTAAAATTTGACATTTATTTCTTAACTTTTTCTTTTTTCCAGGCATTGTATATTCCCCTGGGCCGTTGGAGTTCCAATTTGAAGTCTGAATTATTGTAATAGGACCTTTATTCGACATAGGTGTCTTTGTGATTAGAAGAAACTTAGAACCTAAGTTTGCAAGCGCCTTTAATTTTTTTAGGGGCTCATCCAAGTACTGTAAAGAACTTGAGAGAATAATTAAGTCTGGTATAAACCCCTCAATAGCAACACTCAAGTCATGATAATACTTCAACTCAGCACTAATCTCTTGCTGGTTTTGCAGCTCAACTAGTGACTTGTTTTCGACAATTCTCCACTCGTATGATTTCTGGGGATATAAAAATTTTACCAAAAAGTGGTGAGTGCCGACGCTTCCACCTACATCCAAAATTTTTACATTTTTATCTAGAAGTCCTATTACTGTAACAACTTTTAAACTATTTGAATCTATAACGCGCTTGTCATTGAATTTTTCGGCGAAGTGCTTCCCTTTGTCTACTAAAAATTTATTGAATTTAGGGTCGGTATAACTCGCAAAAGACTTTCGGGATATTTTCATACGCACACTCTATAATCTAATGATTGGATTCTATACATGCCTCTATTTGCAAAGTGGGCCCTGTCGGGATCGAACCGACGACCCACGGATTAAAAGTCCGTTGCTCTACCGACTGAGCTAAAGGCCCTAAGACTGCACTCACAGTCTACCTCTCAAGATGGAGCACAGAAAGCACAATCCTCACCATCACGACGATCATACAAAATTCTTCACTTCAATAGGTTTCTAAGCCTCTTACAGGATCTTCTGCTCTACTCCGTATCAATCAATCTAACTAGCCGACTAATGACTTAGGCTTTGGTCATGATGATAAACCGAAGGCTTCAATGGATACTGGTTTTCTCTATTTCATTAATCGCCATTATTAGTCGACTTAAGTTTAATGGATTAGTCTTGAATTTTGATTATGGCATCTACCAGCCTGATGGTAGTCACTATGCCTACCGAACTCTTATCTTTTTAGGCGTTGAATCAAGTGTAGCAGCCGAAAGAGTTGTTGATTGGTATCAAGCTAATGGCGTAAAAAACAACAATTTTCCTCCCGAATTCCTGACACCTGAAAATACAACCACATGGGGACTTGTAGCGCCACGAATACTCTACTCTCTAATCTCTATTCCTTTTGTTCATCTCTTTGGTATATCAGGAATGATGGTTATTCCAATCATGTCCTTTATTCTATTAATTTTCTGTATATTTAGAATGAGTGAATTACTGAAAAGGCAATCTATAGGGTTTTTATTAATCCTTGTCCTCTGCTCATCGCCGACCGTTTTACGTTGGATGATTGCGAATATAACTGATAGTTTATTAGCTGCATTATTTGGTGTTGTTATTTTACTACTCATGAGTAACGTCACTAACCGAAAATGGAATTTAGGAATAGTATTTTTGATTGTATTGACATCAATGACAAGATTTTGTCTTCCTATCTGGCTTGCTATTGCTGTCGTTCTGTGGGTTAATCAAACACGCTGGCGGAGCACCACAGTGTTAATAACATCGATTATCGCATTTCTACCAACATATTTATATATGCCTAGCAACGCCGTTCTTCCAGCAAATTCAGAAGCAGACTTTATACCAAAACTCTTTCTCTTAGCACGGAGTTTTTTTGCAGTAGGTTTCATTGAAGTGGCACAATTAGCGGCATTAGATCGCTTATTACTTGTAACTTTGGTGGTTGCACTGGTGGTTGCTTTGAAACAAAAAAAGGAAATTTCTTCAAAATACTTCTTGGCAGTTACGCTCGCTGCGTGGATTATTGGCGCAATTAATGGCACCTTTGGAGTAAATTTCAGGTATCAACTTCCTATTCTCGGTTTTGCATCATGGGTAATCTTGGCAAATTCAACGCGCTTTACCGATTGGTTTAGTGGGAGAGGAGTCGATATCGTAGGCAAAAAAACTCAGGATTAGTTGAATTCCAACTAAAATTGACATACTGATCACTATTAGTGTCCCAGTAGCTGTGCTCTGATTTAGTTCTCGAGAAGTCAAGAAATTAACAAGGCCGAAGGTAAAGCCAAACATTGAAAGAGCTAGACCAATCGGCAACTCAATTGATGCTAGAGTAAAATCGCGTAAATAGTAGGTGTAAGCAATTCTCTTGAAAAAATTTCGAAGGTGCTTTATTGGGAACTCCAATAAAACTTTACCGATTCTCAGATTACTTTTCTCGGATCCATATTGGGCATTCATGGGAAAATCAATAACTACGGCTCTGATTAGGTTGAGCCGAAAGAGAAAATCCGATTCAAAGAAATATCTATTATCAATCTTTTCTAATTGAATTCTTGATAACGCAGTAGATGAAATAGCCGTATATCCATTATTCGGATCAAAGATTTTCCAATATCCTGTTGAGAACTTTGCAAAAAAACTGAGTATAAGATTTCCAAAAATTCTATTTTTTGGCATGCTACGAACTGTTTCAATGTCAAAAAATCTATTACCTTTTATATAGTCCCCTTCGTTGTCAATGATTAGGCGTGTCATTTCAGGAATATTCGCGGGATCCATCTGTCCATCTCCATCTATCTTAATTATTACGTCAGAGTTAAGTTCCTTCGCTTTCTTGTAGCCAGTTTTCATGGCTCCCCCGACACCTAAATTTCTTTCATGAAAAGTGACTAGCACTCTAGACTTGCGGTATTTCAATTCAACTAATTCTCCCGAGCCTTCAGGGCAAGCGTCATCTACCACAATAATGTGATTAACTAAATCTGGCACTGCATCAATTACCGAACAAATCTGGTCTGACACCTTAAAGGCGGGAATTACCACTGTAACAATAGAATCTCGTTCCATGTCTAAAGGTTATCACCATGTAGTTTTCTTATGTTGAACCACTACTCACTTCTAAATGCATTTTGTCTAGGTGAACTGCAATGATGAAGCATTTCTCGGTAGAAATAAGGGAAAATACCTTTAAATTCATAGTTTAGTTTTTTCCAAGTAAGGGAATTAGATAATTGCGTGTTTGAATGGTTTCCTTATTTCGAATCGCCAAGTAGAATAAGGTAAGGCTCATGGTGAACTTGTGAAGGATAAAATGATTTCTGTCATTAGAAAAAGGATTTATAAAGAAGCATTTCTCACTTCTCCGCTTTCTATAGTTATAAGTCCAGTTTATATCGTGAGAAATGGGCTTTATAAATCAATTTCCAAAATAGCTCCGAGTATTAAGGGTGCTATCTTGGACTTTGGCTGTGGAAGCAAGCCATATGAGTCTTTATTTATTAATGCTCATAGTTATGTTGGGGTTGATCTAGAAGTGTCGGGACATAATCATGAAAATAGCAAAATTGATTACTTTTATGATGGCAAGAAACTCCCGTTCCAGGATGCAAGTTTTGATTCAATAGTTTGTTTTGAGGTTTTTGAGCATGTCTTTAATATCGAAGAAGTGCTTACTGAGCTATATAGAGTTGTGAAACCAAACGGGCAACTCTTAATATCTATTCCGTTCGCTTGGGATGAACATGAAATCCCATATGATTTTGCTAGATACACCAGTTTTGGAATAATTGATATCCTCAATCGAAAAAGCTTCAAAGTTGTTGAGCTCACAAAAACAACAACATATGTGTTAGCTATTTTTCAAATGCTGATTGCGTACCTTTTTCAATATGTGCTACCAAAAGGACGCTTGAGTGGGTGGTTTTCGAAAATTTTTGTGATTTTCCCCTTAAATATATTAGCGCTCTTTTTCAATACTTTGCTGCCAAAGAGAACGGAGTATTTCTGTAACATCGTAGTTCTCGCAAGAAAGGTCGAAGCTAAACCGTCGTAATAAACCCCTATGTGATTATTTGGGCTTCATTATTCCGTTGCCTTACTCAAGGACTGTTAATTTCTGTAGATTTCAAAACGGTGCTAGCGTTAGCCTCTCCTCTAGTCCCCATCGTCTAGGGGCCTAGGACATCGCCCTTTCACGGCGGTAACACGGGTTCAAATCCCGTTGGGGACGCCAGGTAAAAAGAGAAGAGATTTTCTTTCTCGCCTGTATTTACATGTTGGCCCAGTAGCGCAGTTGGTTAGCGCGCCGCCCTGTCACGGCGGAGGTCGCGGGTTCAAGTCCCGTCTGGGTCGCGATGTAGTTTTCTATTCGGCTGGGTAGCTCAGTTGGTACGAGC
>Ga0169931_10003509_pt1 | contig 24814 bp, 9 predicted proteins | sample Kivu_15m_20L_FD_129675 | JGI IMG/M metagenome (GOLD analysis project Ga0169931, IMG submission 129675) | Freshwater microbial communities from Lake Kivu, Western Province, Rwanda to study Microbial Dark Matter (Phase II) - Kivu_15m_20L... | ecosystem: Environmental > Aquatic > Freshwater > Lake ...
AAGAACAAGAACAAGAACAAGAACTTCAACTAGATTCTTCTGAATCACAACAATATATTAATAATTTAATTGCACAAGCGCGACTTTCTGACCAGCAACGTATGGAAACATTTGTAAAAGAACATCTAGAGGAGCAATCTGAAGAAGATATACTTGATGACTGTAAAGAAGAATTACAACAGGATGAAGAAGTTCAGACAACAATTGAACATAATGACACAGTCAGTCAAGATGTAGATGACATTATTGAAGAAGTCGTCAATAAGAAGAAAACAAAGAGACAACCTAAGAAAAAAATAGCACCTATACCAGCTTAAATTCTAATTAATTTAATTTAATGTTTATTAAATTAAATCAAATATACATGTGATGTGGAGGTTCATCCGTTTTTTCATTTGTTATACTTTCATCTAAAAATATATCTATATGTTTATCTGGTATAATAACAGGTAGTTGCTTATAATAAGAATACAACTTTTTATATTTTAAATGAATCACATTGTCTTCTTCATTCGTAAGAAGCAATGTATTAATTCTAGATAATATAATCTTAATTTTGGTTTTTATATTTCTCATACCATGAGATTTATTAGATGAATTCACTAAATATCTAATAGATTCGTCACTAAATTGTATATCATTCATATTAAACTTGAATTTATCTATCATAGATGGAATGATATGTTTTGTTGTAATTTCCATCTTTTCTTTAAAATCATAATTTTCAACCTTAATTTTAAATAATCTATCCGCTAAAATTCTATCAACTTTTGTTGGGTCATTATATGTAAATACAAATAATACTTTTGATAAATCAAACTCTATACCTGAAAAATATTTATCATAATTATATTTACTATTTGTTGTCGAATCTGTTAAATGAATTAATGTACCTATAATTTCTTTACCGTGCTGTGTTTCTGACACCTTGTCCAATTCATCAATTAATACAATAGGATTCATCGTCTTTGTATGACGTAAAATATCAATTAATCTACCACTACCCGAACCAACATACGTAAAACCATGCCCCGTTAAACTAGACGCATCTGATTCACCACCTAAAGAAATGGTCGCATATGGCCTTCCCAATGCCTCCGCAATACTAGCTACAATCGATGTATTATGTGTAACTATAAAATTGCCCAATATATATCTATGATTATTATCTAATTCAAAACCATAATAATTATCTTCCGGTAATTCTTCAACTTTGATTCCAGATACTAATACATCCTTAATTTGTTTTCGTGGTCTAGCTTGTTTCCTTTTACAAAGAGTGGGGATTTTTTCTAAACCATCTCCTGTAATATTTAATCTCCACACATTTCTATATTTTTTAACACCATTATGCATCCAATTAGTTTTTTTAATATTCTTATAACAAGCAAATCCTAATGAACGACATACATATATAATATCATCAATTAATTTTTCATGTTCGAGTGATTGACTAATTTCAAATATATTATTCTTACTATAATAATACCCATTAGAATCTAATAACCCAGCAAGAAGTTTCAATCTATTTTTCCTAGAATTACATTTATAATCTAAAGGAATATGTCTATTATTTATTAAATCATAATCTCTTAAAACATTTAAAAACATATTTGTATCGCGTTTATTTCCTTTAACATTTTTTCCATTAATTCTATAAATATACGAATTATCTTTAGTAATATTATATTTTAAATAACAATTATATTGTGGTAAAGTTTTACTCAAGTAGTGTAAAATTGAAAAATCCTTATTTGTAATAGATGAATTACTTAATTTCCCATCCCCTAGCCATAATCCTATTATGTACGGGTCGAAAATATCCTTCTCCTGAAATTCAACTCCAGTAGAATATCCTTTTAATTGACATTGTATATGCTTAGCTAATTTTAAATAATCCTTTACAGAAATTTCACAAATCTTGTCTTCATTAATACTATTCATATATTCTTTAGCTCGGTTTAACATATGTAATTTATTACAACTATAATAATAATCCTTAGTCATAACTTTATATTTTTTATTATCAAACCACTTTACTCTAAATCTTTTGTTATGTTTATCATCAACAATCCTCTTATTTCCTGAATATTTTAAACAAAGAATATGTTCTGAATTAGTTGTATAACTCTCACTTTTAACATTTGTAATTTTATACATTGTATCTCTACCCCTTCCTAATGATAATACAGTCCTAGGTGTAGAATCATCACCCATTATTATTTCCCCAATTTGAATATCTTGAACTATTTTAATACTTCCATCATACATTAAAATTGGAGTGTCTTTACCATGACACTTACCTACACCGGCAGGGCCATGTAAACCAATAGCATTAATATTAACATCCGGATTTCTTATCATTTGAGTAACAATATTAATAATTTGGTCTTTGGGTTTTTCTAAAAAGGACAATTTTCTATCCAATGTATTTCTTACATGTTTTATATATTTTTGAATATCCTCAATAGACGATTCACTTGTAATCCCACTTTCATTATATATACCAAACGGGACGGATAATAATGTATCCATCCACGCTTTATATTTAGCATATTCTGATGTATCCGTCTCTTCATATGTTTCCATAATTTCAAGTTTCTTATAAGCAATTACTTTATTTTCAAATGACATGTTTGATTTTAAAATTTTAGTCCTATATGATTCTGCAAACCCATTATTCAATGAACTCTTTAAAATTTGCTCCTCTAATTCTACTAAATCAGGGTCATTCTCATTTGAAATATTCGATGTCAAAAATTTTAAATTTGAATTGTATTCTGGTGTCAAGACTTCTGAATTAACTAAACAATGCACCTTTTCTAACAACTTTTGCTTCTGTTCGACAGACACATTCATACGTAATATATCTATAATACTTGGAGAATTATTGGTATATTGAGACTTTATTTCATACAACTCCTCTGTAAATTTCTTTATATCCTCCTTACTTAATATATCCTTTATATGTTTCTTACGGTCTTCTAATGGAACGCGTTCAAAAAAATTACCATCATAAATTGATTCAACTAATTCATGAAATTCATCATATTCAGAATCACCTCTCAAGTTTAAGAAATCCTTTCCCTCCTTACTATATCTTTTAATTAATGTACTAATAGAATTTTTAATAATTTCCTTAAATTGCTTTGGCTCAAATTTCATATTTAATATTCTCTTCTCTAATACATCCTTCTCATCATTTGATTCACTTGATTCCATATTAGAAACACCATATTCTATGTCAGAAACTATTTCAGAAATACCAGACTCCATATCAGAAATACAGGATTCTATATCAGAAATATCCGATTCTAATGTCATTTCAGATTCTGTTTCCATATCAATTTCAGAATTAAACGCACATGAAGAAGGTGATTCTGGTTTTTTCTTTTTAATATTACATTGTATATTTGTGGTATCATTTATATTACAGAATTCGTTTTCTTCCATTTTTCTTTTTTGAGCGCGAGTTTCTACCATATTATTTAACTTATCTTTTACTTTTATTTTATTTTCTATTTCTGGACACATAATTAAAATAAAAGTAAATTATCGTAATCGAAGGGGGTTATATGATTTTTTATAATGTTTATTTAATAAATTTATATTCTTTTGAGAATTCACCCAGTTAAATCCTGCATCTCCAGCCCAAATTAACCAACTAATGATTCCGTGTTTACGATGCCACTTGGCATCTTTAGGTCGTCCAGCCTTTTTCCATTGTTTATATGTGGGATAACTAGCATATAAATGTCTAGCAAACCATGCTCGCATGTATTTTAAATCTTCAATTGGAATTTCCTTTTTTGTAGCTAATTGTTTAGCACGTTTCCAACCTGTTTCTAACCCTCCTCCAAACCCCATTTTTTTAAGTTTAAAGGAATAAAGTGCGACTTTTTGTACATTACTAGGTACCTTGACCATAATCTTACTCTTACGACCATAATATTGTGAACGAGTTCGGCCACTTCCACTTTGAGATTTTTTAGATGGTTTATAGAGGTCATATGATGATTTTCTTTTTTTAGAAGGTAATAATGTTTTTTGAGAACAATTGGAACATTTCTTATATTTTTCCCAATGGTGTTTTATTAATTGCTTTTTTAATTCAGGGTCTCCGTAATAACCACCTTCTTGTGAACCGCCACATTGTCCACAATCTCCAGAACCAAATTTAATACTACCTTTATGCTTTATTCTTGATTTTTCTTTTTTAGCTTTTCTTATACTTTTGGAAGAAATCGAACTATATGTTCTGGGTGTATAATTACTTACACGCTTAGAAGGTCTACATAAGGGATATTTTTCTTTGGACCCCTTAACCTTTGAACGACCACATGATTTATAACCTATAATTTTACCTTTAGAATTGCGTATTGGTCGATTTAAATCTATCCATTTTTCTTTATACCATCTTTTTAATCCACTCTTATTACTCTTTTTTCCACTATATTTACCACCCCGTTTCTTATATTCTCTTACTATCCAACTAGAACGATAAATACCAGATTTAGATTTGAATTTTTTATTAGCTAATGATTTTACATAACTATATAAGCGTTTATCGGTTGGTTGAGGATTAATCCCTCCTGTTTGTTGATTATGTTTTATTATGATATGTTCTGCTAAATCATACAACTCGTGGAATTCTCCACAAATGGGACATTGAAACATATTATGCCGGTTTGACATATGTTCCACTTTTGATTCAGTATATTTATAAGAATTACAAATAGGACATCTGTATTTTTTCTTTAAACTATGTACCACTTTTTTCATAGTAGGAGTGGCTTTTCCTTCTCCCGATTGAATTTGTTTATAATAATCATTTAATATATCTATTTTATTTTCTGGTAACTCAATTTTTTCACATACACCATCAATGCACTTTTTTGATGTTCTTTTTTTTTTGCATTCTCCGATACCATTTTTATATTCACATGTTTTTACAAACATATCCTGAAATTCGTATATTTTATTCATATTAATATATACGAATAAAATTGTATTTTGAATTAAATAAATTAATTATTAAATGTTACCTAATATTTATACAAACTCCCATAAAGAACCAGCGTATATAGTTTTATCATTAATTGAATTGATAATTGTTTTACTAGCTATACCTAATTTCAATTGAATTTCGTTTAGATTATTAAAACATATGTAGGTGTTTGTAATTGGATTTATTTGTTTAATTTTTTTAGCATGTATAGAATTAATTCCAAATATTGGTTTGTCATATTTTTCTATTATATATAATGGACATTTACTATATTCTATATAATAATACGTATTATATTTTTCTTGATTTTTAATAATATTTCTCATAGTTAATTTTGCTACACCAAGAGCTTTAGCAGCTTCATCTTTAGTTTTAAAAGTTTCTATTATTAAATCTTTAGTTTCATTTAACTTTAAAATAACGTCACGAATGGGCGTAGATGATTTATATTCTACAGTAGGCAGAGTATCTTTATTTATAAAGTTCCATCTGTATCCTTTATAAATTCTAGAATCTGATATAGCTTTAAGTATACCTGATTTATTATATCCATTGCATTCTGGCGATCTTAATAAATACACCATACTATCATAGGTTTTTATTATATTTTGTAAATTATTAGGATCAATTTTATGAATTTTCTGACCTTTTGGTCTCTTACCTTTAAAAAGAACTGGTAAATTTAAAATTTGCTTTGATACACATACTTTTTCTTTTTCTGTTTCTTTTTCTTCTTGTTGTTGTTCGTCTTCTTTTTTAATTGGTATATTTTGGTGATTATGTGAAAGTAAGACTATAATATTTTGCAATGACTCTCCTTTATTTAATAATTCTTGAATTATATTTAATTTTTGAGTTTCATTTTCTACTTTTTGTTTTTCCAGTATTTCTAAAGGTGATAAAAAATCAGTATTATTTATATAATATACAACTATTTCACGTAATTGTTTATAATTAAAATTATCAGATAATTGAACAACTTCTTTTGATACATGATTATTAATAGATTCTCTATATAAATATGGTTTTACATTAGCTAAAATATTTGATTCTACTGTTTGATAATCTATGTGTTCAAATATATCCAAAAATATACAGTTTCCAAAAATACGAGATAATCCATTACACCGTTCGTTAATATCTTTGGTAGAACCTATTTTTATTAAACTTTCTTTAATTTCAGCAATATATACACACTTCTTATTCTTAAATTTTTCTATTAAAAAATCATGTTTTTCAAGTTTTTTAACATGTTCATTATTTGTAATAATATTATCTTTTTCTTCAAGTAATTTCTCTTTTTTTTCTAGTTCTTCTTTAATAATCTTATTATGTATATTCTCTAATTTTACATAATATTTTCTTATTTCTCTACCTTTACCTGTTTTTGCTATCATGCATAAATTTTTAAATGTATCTACGTTTAACATTATATCCTCACGATTATGACCACCACGTGTTTCGTCTGTATTTTTTTGCTTTTCCATAGGGAAAAGCAAAGTTTTATAGTCTTCATCCTTAGTAAAATTACTTTTAATTGTTTTCATCGCATTTCCTTTATTTGCAAAACCTAACATTTTATAAACATTTTCTAAATTTATAGGATAATCATTTGTCGGGTGATAATTTAAATAAATATATAAATTAGTAATATACCATTGACTTTCTTCTTCTGTAAATTCCGTATTTAATAAATCAACCATCTTAGATTGACAGTTAACTGATAGCTTTGTATTACTACTTTTAACTAATTCTGTAAAATTCACTGTTTCTGGTATAACAAGTTCATCAGGGTTCTTTTTAATTAAAATATTCATAATAATAATTTTATTATATTTAATTAAAATATTTTTAAATCAAATTTTAAACGAATATTTGTTAAATTAAATTAACTTGTACACATCATACATGCTTCCTTATTTTCAATTGAACACATTAATACAGCTTCTTCTTCCTTTTGTGTTAATGGTTTCCCTTTTTTCTGTTTCTCTTTTATTTTTTTCTCAAGAGAAGGATCGATTGTAAACTTAGATGCGCCCGTAGATGGTTTACTACGTAAATAATAAATGCCAGTTTTTAAACCTTGTTTCCATGCATAAAAATGCATACTTGTCAATTTTTTAATAGTTGGGGATGCCATGAATAAGTTAAGACTCTGTGTCATATCAATAAATGGTCCTCTACCAGCACTTTGTTCTATGAAATTTTTCATAGTGATTTCCCATATTGTTTTATATAATTGTTTAATTTCATCAGGAATACTATCTATATTTTGAATGCTACCATTATGTGCAATAATAAGGTCTTTCATTTCTTTGTTCCATAACTTTAATTTTGTCAAGTCTTCCACTAAATATTTATTGATAATAGTAAATTCTCCTGATAACACACGTCTCTTAAAAATACAACTGTCAAATTGCTCAAACGATTCCGTATTTCCCATAATTTGTGCACTTGAAGCAGTAGGCATACATGTCGTCAGTGTACTATTCCTAATCCCGTATTCTTTAATTTGATTACGTAAAGTTTCCCAATCCCATCTTCCTGATAAATATTCGTCTAAATTAATACCATTGTGTTCGGCCCATAAATCAAATTGGAATTTACCTTCACTCATAGGACTACCATTAAATGTACTATAAGCACCATCCTTTTTAGCTAACTCCATTGAACCTGTTAATAACGCAAAGTAAATCGTTTCAAAAATTTCTTTATTTAATTTTTTCGCTTCATCACTCTCAAACGGATATCGCATTTTAATATATGAACAACTTAATCCTTGTACACCAACACCGATTGGTCTATGTGCTAGATTACTTTTTTCAGTTTCTGGAATAGGATAATGATTAAAATCAATTATATTATTCATAGGTAATATTATATGTTTAGCTACATCGTATAATTTTTGATGATTATAAAATGGCTTTTTTGTTTCCGGATCTATTTCTACATACTTTGGTAATGCAATTGACGCAAGATTGCAACAAGAATATTCGCTGGTACTTGAATGTAGAAGAACCTCACAACATAAGTTGCTTGATCGAATAGGACCAATATTTTTTTGATTTGACATTTTATTTGCTGGGTCTTTATAAAGTATATAAGGAGTACCAGTTTCAATTTGAGATTCTAATATTTTCATCCAAATTTCTTGAGCTTTTACTTGTCGTTTATATTTTTTTTCTTCTACATATTTCCAATACAACTTTTCATATTCATCACTATATGCATCATTTAATCCGGGACATTCATCTGGGTCCATAAGATACCAATCACCATCACTTTCAACTTGTTTCATAAATAAATCAGGAACCCATACTGCTAAAAATAAGTCTCTTGCTCTTAAATTTTCACTACCCTGATTTTTTCTTAAATCTAAAAATTCAAAAATATCTGGATGATGAGGAGATAAATACATAGCAAATGACCCTTTTCTTTTACCAGAATTGTGAACTAAACCCATATCTGTCAAATAATTATGATTATCAATTATATTAAAATCATAAACTTCACCTGTATAATTAATTTTATTTATAGATTTGATTCTACCCCATAAAATATTATTCCATTCAAAATATTTAAAATGTTCTCCATTTTTTTGAAAATTTATAATACTTTTTAAAATTGGATGTTTGGGAATTCTTAAATAATAACTAATTTTTTTTGTAACATGTGATTTTCCAATATTATTTTTTACATGACCCGATGTTAAAATACCTAATCTTAAAAACAAATAACGCATTTGCATTATCAATTTTTGTGAAGTGTTGATAAATGCTAACTCTCTTAAATTAGAACCATCTGTTTTTAATAATCCTTCTATTATTTTTAATATTTTATTTTTTGGAAGATGTAAATATTCTTCCTTTATTATTTTTTCATTATTAGAATCATATAACATATCTCTTGTTAATTGTAAAGAATCTTTACCTGACCATCTAATTCCAGAGCATCCATTCATATCACATTCCCAAAAATTAATATCTTTTTTAGTTAAATATTTTTTAATAAATTCTTTTACATCATTTTTATTTTCATCTCCTAGTGTTACACCATATTCGTTTCTTCCATTACATATATGTCCATCGCCCAACATTATACCATAAAATTTATAATAATCTAAATCATTTATTTCATTATCATTTTCAAATGTTGGAATAGGAAATCCAACTAAATCATCTTCAGACAATTCATTTGCATTATAAAAATCTGGTTTAATAATACCTTTTTCTAATCTATTTTTAATTGTAGAATAATTCGTTATTTTTTTTTGATTTTTTAATAAATATAATTCATGTTCTTTAGTTACTTTTACTGGAAATAATGTATTTGTTGCACGAATTTCTAATATTTCTTTATTAACATTATTTATAATAACTTTATTTACTTTTTTAAACGTTCCATCTACTGTTATTAAATTGTCATCTGTTGTAATATCTTTCATTTGTTTTGGACCATTTTTAGAATATACCCATGTATCTGGTGTAAAACATTGATTCACATATAACGAAATATCATTGTATACCTTCAACATTGGTATAATACCATCACTATGCCCGTTTGTACCACGAATAACAGTACCTTTACTACGAATATTATTAATATCTAATCCAATACCACCCCCTACTTTGCTAATTTTAGCACAATCACTCATCGTTTTAAAAATACCATCTATAGAATCATGCGTATTAATCAAAAAACACGAGCTTAAATTTTGCAATCTACTTCCAGAATTAAACATCACGGGACTAGCAAACGTAAAATAATGATGTGAAATAAGGTTATATGTTTTTACTATACTTTCAATATCATCTTTATGAACTTGAATAGCAACTCTCATATATAGATGCTGTGGTCTTTCAACTACCTTTCCATTTATTCTCATCAAATAACTTTTTTCCAAAGTTTTGAATCCAAAATAATCAAATAAGTAATCACGACTATAATCAATTGAATTATTTAATATGTCTTTATGTTTTCGAACAATAGATATAATGTCATCCGCTAAAATAGGTGCAGGATTATTATTTGTGTCAACATTACTATATAATGTTTCCATTACTTCACTAAAACATTCAGTGGTATTTTTATGTATATTACTGATAATTAAACGGGATGCCAATTTAGAAAATTCCAAGTTTTCAGTCATACTTATAGCAATACGAGCAGCTTCCTCATCTAATTCAGTTGAACTAACACCATTATAAATAGTAGAAACAACTTTTTGTGCTATAATATCTACATCAATATTTTTTAATTGACCAAGAATTTTATCATTTTGTAATTTTTTTAATCGATAAACAATCTTGTCAAAACTTAAATTTTCTAATCTACCATCACGCTTTTTTATTTTCATGAGGTCTCCAAAGTTATAATATGTTTTAATATTTTTTTTTTTCGCTTTTTTTTAAATTAGCGTTTTATTGAATTTAAATACAATTAATAAATGAACATAAATGTTATAATGGATGTATCGATTAAAAAAAAAAATAATCATACAGGCGCGAATTCATCTCATTCAGATGCATTTACAGAAACAGAAGATAAACACGTTTTAAATAAACTGGACATTCTCATGCTAAATAATGGGTGGAATGATAAAAATGAAAAACTAATAATTGAAATTGCATATAATAGTGGTATTTATAAAAGATTACATAAACAATCTTCTCAATATTATAAAAGTATAAATAAAATAATAAATTTATCATTATTAATTTTAAGTATATTTTTAACAACTGATTCTATTTTAGATTTACTAAGAGATGATATCTTAGAATTGGTTCAAAAAATAATTGTATTCACAGTCACTCTCTTATCATTAATTAATAATTTTTTGAAATATGGAGAATTATCTGAACAACATCTTCAAGCATCTAATAAGTTTAATACCATATATAATAATATTAGAAATACCATGTGTATTTATAGAAAAGATAGATATAATGCAAGTAAATATATAAAAGGTGTTTTAAAAGATTATGATCAACTAGAAATAGAATCACCAGATATACCTCAATTATTTATTACACTTATTGAACGTAAAATTAATTCCGATGTCAAATATGAAAACATTAACATGCCCACTGACCCATTTGCAGAAATAGATGTAGTAACAGAAGATGAAGAACACGGGAATTTAGTTCAGATGAAATCTATTAAAAAGAAAAAGAATGATACCACATCTAATCGTAAATTTAAAATTAATAATATGCAAAATATTTCAGAAATATATGATTGTGTTAAAATTGATGGAGAAATATCTGAAAATGATAATATAACCATGATAGATTTACAAAATCATAGAAAAAATGCACTCGACCTAGAAACACAATACGAATTTAATAGATTTATGCAACAGTAACACTTGTCACTCATAATGTCAATATATACCTATCCATGTATATATTATCATTAATCAAACTTTTTATTAATCACATGATATTCTAACGCACATGTAGAACCAGAATATTTGGATAAATCCGGCATAATACCTCCTATACCAATTAAATGTCCACCATCTGCTGTAATTGTCTTACAAGGCATAGATATAGAAGGAACGGAGATAGAAGAAGTAGGCTCCTTCTTACTTTGTTTTTTCTCAAATTTCTTCATTTTTTTAACAATAGAACTATATAATTCTTTTTTATGCGTACGGGTAATTTCATTTTGTAACATGACTAATTCCGTAGATGTCCATGTATCCTTTGTTTTTATTGCAGCTTCAAATTTCATATTTATTTGATATAACGTATCCTTGTCAACTTGTTTCATGACTCGATGTGCTACTTCTGAATTAATACTATTCCAAATTGGCTGATTTTGCATTTTATTCAATAGAGGATCAATATCATCATAAGTTAAACAATAAATACAAGATAATTTTTCAACTATTTTTTCAGACGAATTATAAAGATAACCCTTCAAAACCATCTTATACTTTTTGATTAGATAATACATATTATTTTTTATCTCAATAAAGTAATCCAAACTGTCTGGTTTAATATTTGATGTACATGGTACCATTTTTAATGCCTCAATTTCTTGGTCAAGATATGCGTTTATCCAATGTGCGATATAAGTATCATTTTCTCCATAAAAGATGTTGATAACCTCCTCTGCATTAGATAACAAATCTTTTTTAATTATAACTTGCATACGTTTTTGATTTTATACAATTACATGACAAAATAAAATTTAACATAAACAAGGAAATTTAAATTAATTATACATACTGTTATTTATGGACCATCGAGCTCCCACAAAGAGAGTATTATCAACTTTCTCAAAACTACCTGTTTTAAACTGTTCCTGTATATGTTTTCTAGCAGATGGGTCTGGCATATCTCCACACCACTTTGGTTCCCAAAATTTAACTGTAAACTCGCTCGTATTTGTATATGAATTTTTATTAAATAATTCACAGAAAAGTTCCCTATAATATAACTGCTCCTTTGTCATTGGTCTATTATATGAATATTTGTCTGTCAATAACAAAAATGATAAATTACCATATTTCTTGTCACAATACCTAATTAAACTATCAATCCAATTTTCAGATGTATTATTGTGATTACTAACACCATCTGAAAATGCCTCTTTCTTTCTGTATAAAATATCATCAGGTAAATAATTATCTTTAAAAGAATCTCTTAAAATTTGCTTCTCCATTGTTTTATAATTGTTTAATTTACCAAATATCTTATATTTTGGTGGCATATTTAACATATACTGGACAAAATGAGGGTCTGTAAACGGCACTCTTACTTCAATAGAATTTGCCATACATGTCTTATTCGCCCGTAAACAATCAAACATATGTACATTACTTACTAATTTAATTGTCTCCATCTGAAAATCATTTTCTGAAGGAGCATTTCCACCATACAAATAACTCAACATCTCATCACTTAACTCTCCTGAAAATAATACCTTTATATCCTTGAATTTTTCCTTGATTTTTTTAGTTAACAAATACATTGCTGTACTAGCTCTTACTGTTGTAGTATCATATGACTCTATATACCAAATAACATCCCTTATCGCATTTAAACCCTCTTCTTTTGTAAAATAAAATTCATAATGGTCTGTACCTAAAAATTGCGCAACTTTTCTAGATGCAATCAAATCAGTTGAATAAGGAGTCATACCAATACTAAATGTTTTAATCTTTTCCTTATTACTTAATTTACTAACTATACTTGCAATTAAACTACTATCCAAACCACCAGATAGTAACACACCAAATCGTAAATTACTACTTAAAATATCTTCTAATTGTAAACTAACACTTCTTTCTAATTTATTTTTAATCTCTTTCGTTATTTGTTCTCTATCATTATAATCAAAAGAAACGGAATTATTCATATCATAATAATCTAAATATGGAGTAGTCTTTTCAGACAATACACTATATGAACACTCTTCCAAACTTGTATATAAATATGTCCGTGGATAAAATACCTTTACTCTAGATGTAAATGATACCTCATTCACAAACGTACACATTGTAAGACACTTTAATTCTGAACTAAATACTATCCTGTCTTCATCATAACCATAATACAATGGTGTGATACCTATATGGTCTCTTGCAACAAATAAATTATTTTTCATCGAATCATATAATACAAATGAAAATTGACCATTTATTTTATTAAAAAAGGTTTGGAAATCACCCAATGTTCTAACATATTTTTTATACAAAGGAATAATAACTTCACAATCTGATTTGTGACACACATATCCAAGTTCATTTGATAATTCCTTCCAATTAAAAATTTCTCCATTTATAATTAAACTAATGGTATTGTCATCATCAGTTAGTGGCTGAGGAGTAGAGTCCCCAACAATATGCAATCGTGTATGTACCATAATTAGTGTTTTATCACTTGTCTCATTACTATTTAATTGTATTACCTTATTACTTGTACTATCAGGGCCCCGATGACTTAATAAATTTGATGCCTTTTTTACAATCTCATCTATGTATTCTTGCGTACATGACGATTTATTTTGAATACAACAAAATATACCACACATTTTGATATACCTATTTTTTAATATATTTATATACTTAATTTTAAATTTAATTTTAAACACAACTTGATTAACAAAAAAGTATTAATTTAAAAGTAAATATATTATGAATGATAAACACATATATTCAAGTATGATGAATCTAGTCTATATTCATATAGGTGACAATTTACCGAATTATATATTTGATTCAATTTATCAAAGTTTACTATTAAATCAAGATACTAAAATTTATGTTATTCTTCAAGACGAACTAATAGAATCATTTCAAAATGTCATTTCAGAATTTAATATAAATACATATTTGAAAAAGTCAATTCATATTGAAATGCATATTCAATGTATTCCATTAACCATTTTAAAAATGCCAGAAGATTATACACATTTAATAAATAATTTGCCAGATAGCACTAAACAATTTCGAGACGCATTTTGGATATCTACAACTGCACGATTTTTTTACATAAAATCTTTTATGGAATTATTCAAGTTACACAATGTATATCACATTGAAAATGATATTATGTTATATGAAAATTTACAAGATATACCTGTTGATAAAACTAAAATGTATATGGTAAGAGATTCGTACGATAGAGTCATTCCATCTATTTTATTTATTCCAGACTATTCTCACTTACAAAAGTTAACCCAACATATGTTAACCAAATTAAAAAATTCACGAAAACTAATGAATGATATGCAATTATTAGGGAGTTATACAGCAAATCATGTAGACTATTTTCCATTCGATTTTTCAAATAATACTGGATACATAATGGATGGTGCAGCAATAGGACAATATATGGGAGGAGTTGACCCCAGAAATATACCACAATTTGAAACTAAATCTGAACGCGAAAAGGCGTTTATATCAATGAATAATCCAACAATAGGTTTTATAAATGAGACATGTACATTTAAGCCAAATAGTATGTCCATTTTTAAGAAGGGAATACATATAACGAACGTGAATATTCCTGTGAAATTATTTTATGGGCAACAAGAGAATAATGATATGATTATGTTGAAGCAAATTGTTAATTTACATATACATTCGAAGCAATTATATCAGTTTAGTAGTATAAATGATTTAAAATATGGTGATTTAATCAGCGGAGATAGAATAGTAGGGCTATGTGATTTTGTGTTATTAACACATGATATTTTCATGTACCATCAAAATTTAGACAAATTTATTGATATAAATAAAGTAATCATTGTTAAAAATTTTCAAACTGTAGATACAAAGAATCTTAATACATATTTTAAAGAATGTAATAAACCGTATATTAAGTTGTTTATATATACTCATATTTTGGATTATTTTATTAAATTTATTCTACCATATTTAGATAATACGTTATCATACATTCTTTATTTGCATAATTCTGACCACGAAGTTAAGCAGCATCATATTCACGAGCTTGTAAAACACAAATTCATTTCCAAGATATATGCTCAAAATATATCATTTTATCATAACAAATGTCAACTTTTACCCATAGGTATAGCTAATTCCATGTTTAAACATGGAGATTTACTTTCATTGTATAGTGTAATGTCGAATACATATTATAGAAAAAAGACTAAGAATTTATATATTAATATTAGTCCACATACGTATGCTTATAGAGCTACAGTGTTAGAAGAAATCAAACAAAGGCCAGATGATTTTACTGTATCTACAAATAAGACTTATAAAGAATATTTAGAAGAATTATCTCAAAATAAGTTTTGTTTATGTGTAAGAGGTAATGGTATAGCATGTCATAGAGAATGGGAATGTTATTATTTAGGTGTAATTCCTGTTATTATAAACAATAAACATACAAATTTAGATTCATATGTTAAATATTTACAAGAATTGAATCTTCCATTTTATGAAATAAAAGAAGATACATTAGAACGATATACAAATGATTTTTTTAATGATGATTTATACAAAAAAATAATGTTAAAGTGTGATTCAAGCATGTTCAATTCACCTTCTGTTAAATTGTCTCATTATATATAAAATAATTTTAATATTATATACTATTTAAATTATTAATTTTAGACACTTGTTGTTAACGCTCTAAACTTTATCGTAGTAGATATCCAGTCATTTATATTTGATGATGTATACTGTATTTGTCCAGTATTTGTTATATAAAAATGAAGATGTGTACTGTCTCCCATAAAGGTACTATTTAATAACCAAGTATTATTTGTTTGTATCCCTTTAATTTCATATCCAGAATTTAATTCATTCATATTTGTAGTTACATTTACTGATACGAATGCATGAAAATATCTTACTGTTGCATTATTAAATAAAAATCCACTGATATCATCTTGTATCATTTGATTATTATTTGCAGAAAATACTTGTTCTTCAAATATATCTCCATAGGATGGTTTTACTTTAACATCATTAATATATACATCACCGCCTATGTTAACATCCTTTTGAACTCCTAGACCTCCTTTAACTATTAAACTACCTGTACTTGTATTTAATGACTCCTTTGTACTTCCAATTGTTAACACGTCATCAATATATGTTAAGTTTATATCAGTTAATAAGGGGTCTGTTCCATTTCCAAAAATTAAACAGCCTTGTGTAAAATATGGCTGTCCAGTTCCACCATATTCAACCTCTCGAATTAATAAATTATTTCCCATTGTAAAATTCGCTAACGCCCCTTGAGATGTTGTATTGGCTCTAAAACGTAAGGTGGCTGTTCCAGTTACATTACTATTTGTATATTGTATTTGCCCATGACTTCCTGTATTGATAATCGAAAACTGAATATTACTTGGATAATCCCCAATAAATGTTTCATTCACGACCCATGTAGAACCTTTTAATATACCATTTAAAATCCATTGGTCATAAATATTTAACTCTGGAATCTCTAAGTACGCCATTGCTTCAAAAGAACTCACATTATCATTCTTAAATTTAAAATTGGTCACATTTAATGGTGTCAATACATTGTTACCTAATGTAACCGTTGTCTCTGCAATATCTCCACTACTCAATCCCAAGAAATAGTCTACATATAATTTATTAGCAGCATCAAATGGTTCTGTTGGTAATGCAACACTTGTGATTTTATTACTTGTCATATCCAATTCGCCACCAATTGTTGCATTTTGCTGAACTATTATGTCTCTTCCAATATTAACATCTTTTTGAATACCCACGCCACCAATCACTACTAAACTACCTGTACTCGCGTTTAATGATTCCTTTGTACTTCCAATTGTTAACACGTCATCTATATATGTTAAGTCTGTGTCAGTTAACAAAGGGTTAATACCATTTCCAAAAATCAAACAGCCATGTGTAAAATAAGTCTGGCCAGTTCCCCCATACTCAACCTCACGGACTAATAGATTATTTCCCATTGTAAAATTTGCAAATGCTCCTTGAGATGTTGTATTTGCCCTAAAACGTAAAGTCGCCGTTCCAGTTACGTTACTATTTGTATATTGTATCTGTCCATGACTTCCTGTATTGATAATCGAAAATTGAATGTTACTCGGATAATCACCAATAAACGTTTCATTCACGACCCATGTAGAACCCTTTAATACTCCATTTAAAATCCATTGGTCATAAATATTTAATTCAGGAATCTCTAAATACGCCATTGCTTCAAAAGAACTCACATCATCGTTGTTAAATTTAAAATTAGTCACATTTAATGGTGTTAATACATTATTACCTAATGTGACGGTAGTTTCTCCAATATCACCATTACTTAATCCCAAGAAATAGTCCACGTATAGTTTATTCACAGCATCATATGGTTCTGTTGGTAATGCAACACTTGTGATTTTATTACTTGACATATCCAATATCCCACCAATAGTAGCATTCTGTTGAATAATAATGTCTCTTCCAATATTAACATCTTTTTGAACACCTACACCACCAATTACCACTAAACTACCTGTACTCGAATTTAACGAATCAATCGTACTTCCGATACGTAACACATCATTACTATACGTTAAATCAATATCTGTTAATAAAGGGTCGATACCATTCCCGAAAATCAAACATCCTTGGGTAAAATAAGTTTGTCCAGTTCCACCAGATGGAACATCTCTAACCAACATATCATTTCCAATTGTTACGTTCGAAAATGTACCTTGAGAGGTTGTATTTGCTCTAAATCTTAATGTCGCCGTACCAGTTAGATTACTATTTGTATACTGAATTTGTCCATGAGTTCCTGTATTGATAATCGAAAACTGAATGTTACTCGGATAATCACCAATAAATGTTTCATTCATCACCCAAGTAGACCCTTTTAATACACCATTTAAAATCCATTGGTCGTAAATATTTAATTCAGGAACTTCTAAATAAGCCATAGCTTCAAAAGAACTCACATCATTATTTGCAAACTTGAAGCCAGTTACGTCTTCTGGACTTGTTACATCATTATTTAATATAACCACCTTTTCAGCAATATCACCGTTACTTAATCCTAAAAAGTAATCTACATACAACTTATTTACAGCATCATATGGATCAGTTGGCAATGACACACTTGTTATTTTATTATCTGACATATCCAATACACCCCCAATAGATACATTATCCTCTACAGTCATATCTCCGCCTATATTAAGGTCTTTTTGTATTCCCACACCACCAATCACCACTAAACTACCAGTACTAGTATTTAATGAATTAATTGTACCTCCAACACGTAATACATCATTAATATATGTTAAATCAATGTCCGTTAATAAGGGGTCGATACCATTTCCAAAAATTAAACATCCTTGGGTAAAATATGTCTGACCAGTTCCACCTGATTCAACATCTCTTACATAATTACCTATTGTAATATTGGCAAATGCTCCCTGTGATGTTGTATTAGCTCGAAAACGTAAGATGGCTGTGCCAGTCACATTACTATTGGTATATTGAATCTGACCATGACTTCCTGTATTGATAATAGAAAATTGAATGTTACTAGGATAATCACCAATAAATGTTTCATTTATTACCCAAGTAGACCCTTTCAATACACCATTTAAAATCCATTGGTCGTAAATATTTAATTCTGGAACTTCTAAATAGGCCATGGCTTCAAAAGAACTCACATCATCATTGTTAAATTTAAAATTGGTAACATTTAATGGTGTTAATACATTATTACCCAATGTTACGGCAGTTTCTGCAATATCACCATTACTCAACCCCAAGAAATAATCTACATACAATTTATTTACAGCATCATATGGGTCAGTCGGTAATGCTACGCTTGTAATTTTATTACTTGACATATCTAATCCACCTTCAATAATGGCATTTTGTTGAATTGTAATATCACCTCCAATATTAACATCTTTTTGTATACCCACACCTCCTATAACAACTAATGTACCTGTACTTGTACTTATTGAATCAGTAGTACCACCAATACGTAAAACATTATTAATATACGTTAAGTTTGTGTCTGTCAATAAGGGGTCCGTTCCATTTCCAAAAATTAAACATCCCTGTGTAAAAAAACTTTGTCCAGTTCCACCACCTTCTACATCTGTTACTAGACTTCCTATAGTAATGTTGGCAAACGTACCTTGTGATGTTGTATTGGCTCTAAAGCGTAATATAGCTGTTCCAGTTACATTACTATTTGTATATTGTATCTGACCATGAGTTCCTGTATTAATAATAGAGAATTGAATGTTACTCGGATAATCTCCAATAAATGTCTCATTCATTACCCATGTAGAACCTTTTAATACACCATTTAAAATCCATTGGTCATAAATATTTAATTCTGGAACTTCTAAATAGGCCATGGCTTCAAAAGAACTCACATCGTCATTACCAAATTTAAAATTAGTTACATCCAACGGAATTAAAACATTATTGCCTAGTGTTACAGTTGTCTCTGCAATGTCTCCATTACTTAATCCCAAGAAATAATCTACATATAGCTTATTCACAGCATCATATGGGTCTGTAGGTGTTGCCACACTTGTAATTTTATTATCAGATACATCTAATGTTCCTCCTATAAAAACATCTTTTGCAATTGTAATACCACCATCTACTCTTAACACTCCTCCAGATGTTAGATTTGTAGCATTTTCTGTTGAATACAAGATTAACTGAGTTCCATCAAATGTAAATGAATTAAACCCATTCACATTTCCACCACTACCAGCTACAATGACTTGCCCTTGTGTAAAACCACCGCTCATTACATTTCCAATCGTAAATTGACTTAGACGTTGGTCTAAATACCATTTGTTTACTACATCTAAATCAACAGAAGGCGCAGTAGCATTACTAATCAATTGTCCTCCTGCATTTATGCCACTATTAACAAATAAATCACCATTAATAGTTAATGTAGCACTTGGACTACTAGTTCCAATACCAATATTACCTGCACTATTAATTCGCATACGCTCATCTCCTACAGTATAAAAATATAAATTACCATCAGTTACACTAGGATTTGCAGATGGTAAAATCTTTGTAGTTTGAGCAATATCTATAACACCTCCTAAAGAACCCCAATTATTACCCGCACCATAACCTTCAAACTGTTGAGTTTCACTATTATATCGAATGGTTCCAATTGTTGCATTACTAGGTCTAGATGCAATATCTCCAATAGGAATTTGTAAAATAGGCCCTCCAATATAAGCACTCCTTTGAATACGCACACCTCCTTGTACATTTAGAACTCCACCAGATGTTAAACTAGTAGCCTCATTCGTCGTATAAATATTTAATGCATCATCTAAAAATGTAAATGTATCGAAACCAGTAATATTTCCACCACTAACCGCCACAACAACTTGTCCTTGTGTAAAATTACCAGTCACATTTCCAATTGTATATTGATTAAACCGTTCATCTAAATACCATTTATTTACAACATCTAAATCTAACGTAGGAGCAGTTACATTACTAATTAATTGGCCATTACCATCAATACCTCCGCCTACATATAATTTTTGTATTATATTTGCACCACCATATGTAATAAAAGTTCCTGGTGTAGTTAAATTTGTAGAATTATGAGTAGATGTAATAGACACTAGACCCAATGCATCATCATATGTAAAATCTGAATATCCAATAATATTACCACCCGTTGTTGCTACAATAATTTGTCCCTGTGTAAAATTACCACTTACATTACCTACTGTAAGCGTATCAAAACGATTATCTACATAATACTTGTTTGCAGCATCATAAAATGTAGTTGGTATAGCTACACTTGTAATTTTCTGATTATTCATATCTAATACACCTAAAATATGCGCATTTCCACCAACATAAAAATTCTTATCAACACTGGCACCACCACTCACCTGTAACGACCCACCTTGACTAACACTTGTCGCATTGTTTGTACTATAAATATAAAGAGAACCTTCCGCAATATCATACATAAACTCAGAATAACCAGTAATATTTCCACCAGTTGACGCTATAATAACTTGCCCTTGGGTAAAATTACCACTTACATTACCTATTGTATATTCATTAAATTTACTATCTACATAGTACTTATTCGCTACATCCAATAAATTAGTCGGAGCAGTTACATTTGTAATTATATTTGAATTTAAATCTAAACTACCACCAATGTATACATCCTTCTTTACCGCTAACCCGCCCTCAATTGTTAGAGCCCCGCCAGATGTCATAGAAACAGCATTGGTCGTATTATTAATAGATAATCCTCCATTCATAATAACGGATGCAGTTGTACTATTTAAACTAGGTGTTATATCTGTAATATACATATTCCCAAATGTCCCATACAAAAAATTAACACTCGTTCCACTTAAATCAAGTATAGCTGCATTACTTGCTGTAATATTAGTTGTTATAATCGATTCACTAGTTATATTTGATATAATTGCATTTGATGTATGCAAATTACTAGTAGTTAATGCATTACTCGATATTGTTTCTCCTACTATTACATTCTTAGCTATACTAGCCCCTCCAGCTATCGTTAATCCTCCTCCATTACTGATATTAGTGACATCTGTAGTATTATTAATCGAAATCCCACCTAGACTCACAAATGCACCTGTCGATGAATTCGTTGATGGATTCGTTCCACTCAAAAATACATTATTAAATGTCGAATGAATATAATTAAGGTCTGTTCCAGTCAAATGACTCATAGTTCCATAAATACTCGAAACATTTGATGACGATATATTAGGAACATATAATGTATAACCTATATAAACATCCTTTGCTATACTAGCTCCTCCTGCTATAGTTAAACCTCCGCCACTTGTGATGCTAGTAGCGTTTTCCATCACATCAATCGAAATACCTCCATAACTAATAACTGTGCCTGTAGAAGAATTAAAAGAGGGTATTGTACCAGTAATATTTAAAGAACCAGTTGTTGTATATACACTTTTAATATTATTAGAAGTTAAATTGGTTACTCGAATATCCTCTGACAATAAATTAGCTATTGTTCCATTTAATGTACGTATATTAAATGATGATAAATTAGACGTTGAAATGTGTATTGAATTTATATTAGGTGATGTCAAATTAGTAGCATATAAATCTGTTCCATATAAACTTGAATAAGTACCATACGTAAAAGTTAAATTTTCAATAGTAACATGTTGACTAATAATATTTGCTGTACTCAAATTTGTAACAATATTATTATACTCAATGTTTGTTGTTACATGTAAATTACCTACCGTTAAAGTATCAATACTTCCTTGTGTTACTAGTACATTATTTATGTTAGCTATACTTGTATACAAATTTGTAATAGTAGAATTTAAAGAATTATTGTTTGTAATAAATACATTACCTAATGTGCCGTATAATAATTGTAAATTAGAAATAGATGAATTTGTATTTGTTAAATTAGTACTGCTAATATTATCCACCAAGATAGTCCCTGATGTTAATAACTGTATATTCGCATTTATTGAATACAAATTATTATTTGTTATATTTGTAATTGAACCATTACCTGAACTTATTGTATTCAAATTTGCTATATTTGCAAACAATGTCTTTTCAATACTTGCTCCACCAGCGACTGTTAATGCTCCACCAGATGTAAGACTTACTGCATCAGTTGTATTTTGTATAGCAATTCCACCTAAACTTATAAGTGAACCATAACTACTATCAATACTGTTCGTACTATTATACAATGTTAAAACTCCTCCAATATTAAGATTTTTTAATATACTTCCACCACCATCTACAACTATACTACCTGACGTTAAATTAAAACTATCTCGTGTATCATGAAAATATACAGAACCATAATATTTTGAATCTTTTAATGCAGATATACCTCCATATACAATTAAACTAGCTACACTACTATTCAAACTTGGCTCTGTAGATGTAATAATTACTTTACCAGATGAAAAAATACTATCTTCTAAAATGACACCAGGGGACTCTGTATCATATTCTTTAATAGCATTAACAAAGAGAGTTCCAGAGGCCTCAATTGAACCATCTTCTGTATTATCACAATTTGCAACAACTGTGATATTTGTGAACATGGAACCATACAAAAATCTATTACTTGTGTTGGACATTACACCATCTATCATTATTTAAGAATTTATTTATAAATTTTGGACACATGTATTATTTTTATGATTAAAAATAACGCATTAATGCACTACGTTTATAATTTATTATATTATTTAATTTTAATTTTTAATTTCATATTTTATATTTTATATTTTTATAATTGTTATTATTTTTTAATTAATATAATTATCGTTTAATTTAACATTTTTATTACATTTTTTTCGATTATACTGCGTTTATTTTTTTTTATTTTTTTGAATTATCGAAAAATTATTATATCTGAATATAGTATAAAAATACACATGACGAGTCCTTTATACTATAATCAGAGTATAGTAATCTTAGATACCACTGTATCTGAAAGCATTACTACCGGTGCCCTAGTCGTACCTCATATAGGTGTAAGTGGTAATGTGTATGCCAGTTATGGTAACTTTTCCAACTTATTTGCTACTAATATCTCTTCTAATTCTCTTCGTCTAGTGGATTTGGGAGTAAGCGGAACGACTACCTTAGCTAATGCATTCATTACATCATCTACATTAACTAATTCGTTAGCTACAAATATGACAAGTGCTACAATTAACGTATCTACTGGTATAACTTCTGCTGCTGTTAATGTCACTGGTCTCTCTACTCTCCAGACTGCTACTGCCACCAATGTCTCAGCATCCACTCTTGACCTTTCTACTGGCGCCACTTCAGCTGCTATTAACGTAACTGGTCTCTCTACACTCCAGACTGCTACAGCCACACATGTGTCTGCCGCTACCGCTAACCTTTCAACTGGCGCTACATCCGCTGCAATCAACGTTACTGGTCTATCTACCCTTCAGACCGCCACCGCCACACATGTCTCTGCCGCTACTGCTAACCTTTCAACTGGAGCTACATCTGCTGCTATTAATGTTACTGGTCTTTCCACACTCCAGACTGCTACAGCAACCAATGTATCTGCTTCTACCCTTGACCTATCCACTGGTGCTACTTCAGCTGCTCTTAAGGTTAGCAATCTCTCTACGCTTAACACTGTAACTGCTTCAGATGTGACTGTGGCCAACTTACTCGCCACCACTCAAATGAGCACTGGAACTCTCCATGCTAACTTTGGCTCTTTCAACACTGTTGGAACAAGCTTAATGAATGTTACAACCATCAGTGGTGGAAGTGCACACTTTTCT
>Ga0169931_10003510_pt1 | contig 24814 bp, 15 predicted proteins | sample Kivu_15m_20L_FD_129675 | JGI IMG/M metagenome (GOLD analysis project Ga0169931, IMG submission 129675) | Freshwater microbial communities from Lake Kivu, Western Province, Rwanda to study Microbial Dark Matter (Phase II) - Kivu_15m_20L... | ecosystem: Environmental > Aquatic > Freshwater > Lake...
CAATCATGAATGAGTCAGTTTTGAAACAGATTCCAGATCACAGGCTCGGTCGCGCATCTGTGTAATCTGCGTGATCTGTGGTTAAAACAAGGGATTCGGATTTGGACCACAGATTTCACAGATGATGGGAGCTTTTATGAATCTGGTGTTCCGTGGGAATCAGATCACGAGTTCGCCTGACATGCCCTGCCTGACCTCCGCGTTTGCGTCTGGATTTCGGCTTCGCCTTGCCCACAGGTTGCTGCGCTGGTCTGTCGCTCGACGGTGGCGGCGAGGAATTGCTCGAGCTCCTCGATTCGCTTTTGCTGTGGTGCAATGATCTGATCCTGCTCCTGGATACGCAAGCACAGCATTTCGACCAACGCCCGGCCTGCAGGCGTCATCTCATTCAACAATTCCAGATGAATCTCGGACATCCGTGTCATGCACGAGGTTTCGCACATTCTTCTCCATTTTCGAAAATCAATCCGGAAACTGTGAACGGCTACCATTTCCCACTGCTCCGGCCCAACCCACGAGCAAGTATGAACATGATTCTTTGCTGCACTCGCCATGTCCGGCGGAGGCCAGGAAAAGGCCTCGTGTCCGGTTTGTGTCCTGGGCGATTCCTGTGTTATGCTGCGTCACGCGGCCAGGTGGCGAAATCGGCAGACGCACGGGACTTAAAATCCCGGGTCCTGGAAGGGACGTACGGGTTCAAGTCCCGTCCTGGCTATTTCTTCGTCAGAACCCGACTAAAGCGGGAAATTGCCCTTCAAGGAATCCCCGTCAGGTTTGATGTGTCCCCTGTCACAAATTGCGGCCGAGTCATGCAAAATCGGTTGCACATCCTGCGATTTGTGCCGAAGTCATGATCATCGAATGGCATCAAGATTCGCTGATCAGCCCACAGGAGGGGCACATGGCAACTTCGTTCGCAAAGAAAATTGTCGCGGGCCTCATCACTGCCCTGATTGGTTCCCCGGTTTTCGCAGATGAAACTGTCGCACTTCGGTCCCGAGATGTGCTCCTGCACTCCGGATCGCTCAGTGGTGTCGTCCTGAACCGGGAATCCCACCCGGTACCCGGCGTTGTTGTCAAACTCATGCACGGCAAAAATGTGATTGCCACCGCCACCAGCGACGACAACGGCAACTTCGCTGTGCACGGTCTGCGTAGTGGTGGACATGTGGTCAGTGCCGGGGAAGAAAAGGAGCTTGTACGATTCTGGCGATCTGATGCTGCTCCACCCGCCGCTTCCGCCCGAATGATCATGGTCGTGGACGAAACCGTTGTTCGAGGCCAGGGCTGGTCTGACGAATGCGTTGAAGAATGCGGTGAGGACGAGTCGGCCCGCAAATGCTGTCTGTCTGGCGCATTTGGCAATCCTACAGCACTCCTGTTGCTGGGTGGCGGTGCCGCTGCGGGGATCGTAGCAATTGTGGCTCACAACGAAAATGATGCCCCAGCAAGCCCCTGACACCAGCCTGTCACGGGTACTAGTTTCTGCCGAACGTCGGGAAAATTCCCGGCGTTTTTTTTTCGCTCCCTCCACTGGATCCTTGCAATCCCTGAAACCCGTCTAATCGACACACCCTGCACAGGCCGATAAACCAGCACAACCGTTGAATCAGTATTGACTGGCTTAACCGCGACAAGGCGACGTCGTGGTGCAAAGCGTTTCCCGCTGCGATTGGGTTTCGGGAACGATAAAAACCAGCAGACTGCTTCCGGGGGGCTCCTTGAAGCCTGCTTTTTTTAAGGATCGCAGCGGTGAAACGTCAGGGGTTGGTGGCTGCCGGACTGATTGGTTCTGCAGCGTCTGTGTGCGTGCTCTTGAACCAGCATCTGCATTTGGGCGCAGCGGAAGACGGAAAAAAATCATTCAGAGAGGCACTGAAAGGTGCACCAGAGCCGCAGCTCGTGGAGGCGGAGGACGGAATCCGTCTGAATTACTTCGACGCCTCGTGGGACCGCGTGCTGAAGAACCTTGCCGAAAGCAGCAAGCTCACGCTGGTGATGGAAAAGGTTCCGCCTGGCCGTTTTGCTCGCCGCGACCGCACTCGCTACGACGTCACGTCGGCCGTGCGAATTCTTAACAGCGAACTCGAACCGCTTGGCTATCGACTGCTGCACCAGAACGAGTTTCTGATCGTTCTGAACCTCGACCAGGCGCGCACCGAATATGCGCGGCCAAGGCTGAACGGCGATTCTTCTCAACCTCGATCGCCGGTGACAAAGCAGCTTTTAAAGAACATGAGTTCCGGCAGTCTCGGCACGTCCGAAGATGAGCTGTTGGAATCAGCTGCTGACGAGGCTGGGGCACCTGCTCCAGCGAAGCCTGCGTCTCGAGCAGCCACCACATCGAAGGCTGCTGCACCCAAAACCCAGACTCGCGCGCCGTCCATCGTTCCTGCCAGAGCTGAAGAAACAGCCGCCCCAGAGGGCACCAGAAGTCCTCGCACCAGCCGTATTCGCCCGGTCTCGGCGACTCGGCAGGAGACCGCAGCAAAGCAGGCGGCCGCCGAAACTGCAGCCGCGCTGGCTGCTGATGAGTCACCGCTGAAAACGGAAGAGATTCCGCTTGAACAGGGCTCCGCTTCCGACGTGGCCCGCACGCTGTACGTCGTGTTCCGCAATCGAGCAGAGCTGGAAAAGCCCGGGCTCGGCGGGTTTCCCGGCTATGTGGTGAAGAGCAATCCCGTCGAAGGTTCCACGGAATCCGAGCCTGTCGTGCTGTTTCGCATCGGGATTGATCAGGAATCCAACTCGCTGCTGATCGAAGCCCCTCAAAGACGGCTGCCGCATCTTCGCAAACTTGTCACAGACCTTGATCGCCCCGCCGATGTCAGTAGTGAATCAGCGGTCAAGCTGCTCCCGAATAATGGCATCCCCGCACAGACAGCCAGACAGCTGAATGACCGCATCCATCAGCTGGTTACGATGGCCGACGAAGCCCGTGCTCAGGAACCAGCCGACAGCCAGCCATCCGCCGATGAAAAGCCGGAGTCTGAGGGTGGACCGGCTGTGAATCTGCGTGGTGAAGTGAATATCCAGGCCATGCAGGATCTTGGGCTGTTGATTCTTAAAGGCAACGCCGCGGACGTCGATCGGGTCGAGCAGATCATCCAGCAGCTGGAGAAAGTCAGCGTCGGCTCGCTTCCCGGAATCCACGTACTGACGTTGGAGAATGTCGATTCCGAAGCCATGGCCACGCTGCTTACCAGTGTGTACGAAGAACTGTCAGAACAGCGGCAGCGAACCGGTACTGACACCCGCCAGGCCGCTGCATTCATTCCCGTCGTCCAGCCGAACGCCCTGTTGATTATCTCTTCTGAAATCGAACGCGAAACCATCCTTGAGCTGGCAGAAGAACTTGACAAGCCGCTCAGCCCCGATCTTGAATTTGAGGTCTTTCCTCTGAAGAGCGCGATCGCGTCGCAGGTCGTGACCTCGCTCACGGAATTCTATGCGGACCGACCGGGGCTGGGAACATCACTGCGAACCTTTGCCGACGTCCGCACCAACTCCGTGGTGGTGCAGGCTCGGCCAAATGAACTTGCCGAAGTTCGCAAACTGATCGCGCGCATTGACATCGATGATCCCGCCTCGACATCGCAGATGAAAGTGATTCGTCTGAAGAACGCGGTCGCTGAAGAACTCAGCACCACCATCAACCAGGCGATCCAGGCAGTCATCAGTCCACCTCAGCAGACAGCCGGTCAGCAGGGTGCCGGTGGTTTCGGTGGAAACCAGCAGGGTGCTCAGCAGCTGCGGGACAATAAATCCGTGGCAGTCGAATTCCTTGCGTCTGCCGGAGGTATTCAGCAGCTGATTCGTTCAGGGATTCTTGCTGATGTTCGAGTCAGCTTTGATGCCCGTTCCAACAGCCTGATTCTTGCGGCTCCAGAAGCCAGCATGAGCCTGCTTGAGGCACTTGTCAGTGAACTTGATCAGACTCCCGGTGCCATCTCTGAAATCAAGGTCTTCTCACTGAAGAATGCCGACGCACAGCAGTCTGTTGACCTGCTGACGACGCTCTTCGAGAACACCAATCAGGAAGATCAGCTGGGAGTCCAGCTGGCAGGCACAGAAGGCTCCTCAAGCAGTCTGATTCCGCTGCGATTTTCCGCAGATATTCGCACCAATACTGTGCTTGCGATCGGCAGCGCAGAATCTCTCAGCGTTGTTGAGGCAGTCCTGCTTCGGCTGGATTCCGATGACACTCGCCAGCGATCCACATCGGTGATTCCACTGCGAAATGCTCCGGCTGAACAAGTCTCTGTTACGCTGCTGGATTTCCTTGAACAGCAGCAGGCCCTGCAGGACAGCTCTGAAGATCTGCTCAGCAATATCGAACGCCTGCGTCAGGAAGTTCTGGTTGCTCCCGATATCAACAGCAACTCGCTGATCGTCAGTGCTTCACCTCAGTACTTCAATCAGATCGTCCAGATCATTGAACAGCTCGATGCCCAGCCACCCGAAGTCGTGATTCAGGCGCTCATCGTCGAAGTGACGCTGGATGCCACGGACGAATTTGGAATTGAGCTTGGCTTTCAGGACCCGCTGCTGCTTGACCGCAGCCTGTCCACGACAACTGCAGGCGGCACCACCTCGATCACAGCAGGTCCCGGCCTGAACTTCAACAACACCACAATACCTCTTGGCGGTAACTACATTACTGGCGGTACCAATCCCAGTACTGTCGCCACACAGGGGTTGAGCAACTTTTCACTGGGTCGCAGCAACACAGCGCTGGGGTTTGGTGGCTTCGTGTTTTCTGCTCAGTCCGACTCCGTCAGCGTTCTGCTTCGTGCACTGGCGGCCCGACGCACCGTTCAGGTACTTAGCCGGCCTCAGGTCCGTACCACCCATAACAATGAGGCCTTCGTGACCGTCGGCCAACAGGTGCCAATTGTCACAGGAGCCTCCGCGAATAACTTTGGCGCTAGTCCAAACATCAATCAGCAACAGGTTGGTATCACGCTCAGAGTGACTCCCAGGATCACACCGGACGGCATCATTGCCATGAGCGTCTTTGCGGACAAAAGTTCACTTTCCGGCAATACCGTGCCCGTATTCGCAAATGGAAACGGCGCAGCCATTGAATCCCCAATCATCAATCAGTCCCAGGCCGTCACCGTGGTCAACGTTCCAAACGGCCAGACCATCGTCATGGGTGGTATGATCACCAAGTCCGACAGCACACTGGAACGCAAGGTGCCATGGCTCGGTGACCTGCCTATTGTCGGCCGCGCATTTCGTTATGACGGTACCACAACGTCCCGCACCGAGCTGCTGATCTTCCTCACACCACGAATCGTGCTCAGCGATGTTGATTCTGAACTGCTGAAACAAGTTGAAGCGGAACGTCTGCACTTTATTGAATCTGACGCAGAACAGCTGCACGGACCGCTCTACAGCGTGCCGGGCCAGGACATGACCATCACCGAACCGGGCCCCGGAGCTGTGCTGTCACCGGAAATGCCCATTCGTGAAATGCTCGAACCTGACACCACAACACCGCCACATCAGGAAGCTGCCCCGGCCCCTGACAAGCCGGCAACGGAACCACCACCAGCGCCAGCACCACGAAAATCCCGCAAACAAAACAAGTGAGCTGCACCGACTGTAAAGGTTGGCACAATGCGAAGCACTCTCTTAAACCGTTGCACTCTGATCCTGGCAATCCTGCCCGCCACGCTGCTGGCAGGTTGCCAGGCAGGTTCCCTGCTGCGTCACCCCGGCACTCTGATTCGCGATCCGGGGCGACTCGTCGGCCGCCCCCGAGTCGAACGCAACATCGGTCGCATCGTCACACTTTGGGAAGCCGCCCATGGCAAGGACGAAAAAGGTCGAAATGCCCGGGGCTTCGCTGGGCAGATTCTGTTTTTCGGACCTGGTGGCCAGACCGGCTGCCGAGTCAACGGCAAGGTGGTTATTTCTGTCTTCGACGAGTATGACCCGGAGTCAGAAGACGAACCCAGTCTGCTGCATCAATACGAATTTGATGACGATGCCTGGGAAGCGCATCGCGGCGAAGGGACTTTAGGACATTCCTACAGTGTCTTTATTCCATATACACGCAGCCACAGAAACCAGGTAAATTGTGGTCTGAAGGTCGAGCTCATTCATCAGGATGGTCGCACCGTCAGCTCTCAGGAAACTGAGGTTTTGCTGCCGGGAAAGAATACCACACAGGCAGCCGCCAGTCGGACCCGAGGCTTCGTTCGTGATCGAGAAATTGACCCCGGGAAGAAGGTGACGCCCGCATCCGCCACCGATTCTCCAGCTGCCATGGACACCATTTCGATTCCTCTCCCGAAACGGAAATAAGCTGCCTCGCGAACAGTCTTCCGGACACCCATTGTGCAGCTCGCGTTCGCCCACCTGAATCTCCGCAGGAATCCATTCGGAACGCTCAGTGACGCTGAATCACCACGCCTTGCCGAGCTTGATCTCGCCGAAGCCCTCGAATTCCTGAATCGCCACGCTGAACACAACTCCCGGCCTGCAGCGATTCAGTTCATGGGCCGTCAGGGCTCCGGAAAAACCACACATCTGCTCGCACTGCTCGCCGCCCTGCCCAAAGCTGTTTATTCGCCTGTTCCCATTGGTCAGCCCCCACAGATCCGTACGGACGGGGACCCCATCCTCATCGACGATGCCCAGTGGCTCACATGGACACTCCGGCGACGGCTTTTTCGCTGCGACCACAAACTCGTGCTGGCCACCCACCGCGATTACTCCGCCGAATTACTTCGTGCCGGGCGTCAAGTGATCACGTTGTCGTCAGAAACCACTGTCGATTCAGAGACTCTCCGACGACGCCTGAATGCTCGGATAGAGGCCATGCGGCGCGGCCCCGGGAATATCCCGGTGATTTCACCAGAAACTGCCCGCCTGGCATGGGAAAGACATGGGTCTGACATGCGGACCATTATCCAGAAGCTTTTCCATGTCTTCCAGCACCTGCGACACACGGATGATCCATGGTTTTTTGAATGACCGATGCAAATCGGAAACAGTGCCAGCAGCAAACCGTTCACGATTTGAAATAATTTGTTTTTCCAAAGTGTTTTGCAACCTGACGATGCCTTGCCAAGCGGAGCCTGTCCTTGTCAGGATTGCAGTAAGTCGGTCATTTTTGGCTGCTTAGAATCCCTGTGATCAATACTTCCGTTTCAACTCATACCCCAATCCATCCGGATTTCTATGTCTGCGCCCCGGCTTCCTCGATTTGGACCGCCGTTAGTAGGTCAAAGCAGCAGGTCGTTTTTCCATCGGCCTGATTCTGCCGCTTTTGATCAACTCACCTGGGGTAGCAGCTATGTTCTTCAAAGCACGAAAATCCCGTCGTCTCAAATCCTTCCGATCGAATGGTGTTGCGGTGACGCAAACCGAGCTTTTCGAGGGCCGGCTGCTGCTCAGCGCGGATGTCGAGCTGGAAACCGTTCTCACTGGGACTGGCACTGGCTACGCCGAGGTTGACTACAAGGCGGACAAAGACGAACAATCGCTGAAGCTCGAGATCTACAACGTCGCGCCCACGACGTATTCCGTTTGGGTTGGTCCCACGAAACTGGATGACATCACAGTCGATAGTTCCCGCATTCTGGAAGTGGAATACAACTCAAAGGCTCAAAAAGATTCCAAACGAGCTTTGCCTTCCGGACTGACATTCAGCAAGGGCACCGAAATCCGCCTTGTTCCCCCGCCATCAGCGACAGTCCCAACGCTGAAAGGCAATCTTGGCGTTAAGGGTGAAGATTCACCGTTCACATCCTGCGTTCGATTGAACATTGCGACGGCAGGCGGCGTTGTTGTAGAGTCCGAATACGAAGCGGAAGCGGAGGGCCGCAAGCTGGAAGTCACCGTCTGGAATCTTGCAGCCGGCTCAACGCATCGGCTGACAATTGGCGGATTTGTAGCGGCAGAGGAAATGAAGGCAACCAGTCTCGGCACTGCCCGTCTCCGTTTTTCCGACAGAGTTCGCCCCGGCTTTGAAGCGTTTCCAAAGAACTTCCCGGCGGTTGTTCCCGGCACTGCACTGTCACTTGGTACCGTGGCTTCCGGAAACTACGTCGCGATGTCGCTGACCCCGCCGGATGCACCCGTCAGCGGCTCTGAAGTCCGCATTCCCCTGATTGGCACGGGGCCACTCAAAGGACTGATTGCCTGGGAAACTTCCGCTGCCGCACGTCAGTTCAAGGTCGAAGTCTGGGGCGGTGCCAGTGGGGCCTCAATCCCCGTTAACATCCAGCCTCTGAACGGTGCCTCAGTTCAAGTTGGCGTGATTGTGCTGAACAGCAAAGGGTACGGGCGTCTTCAGTTTGAATCCACTGACGCAAACAAACAGTTCCCGCAGTCATTTCCAAATCTCAGCTTCAATACTTTGTTCACAGTCGGTACCAGTCTTTCGGGCGTCTATACCACGACCAGTCAATCGCTCACTCCGGACGACCGCAGTGCTCGCGAGGCCTACCAGATTGATCAGACTCTCAACCTTTCCACCGTCAGCACGCTGTACGAAAATCACTGGGGCAAGGGTGAAAAGTGGATGAAGGACAAGGCCGGCAACTGGTACTTCATCACACCCGATGGATCGCTCTACAAACAGGATTCAAAAACTACTGTCAGTGGCACCCGCATTGCCATCCTGAGTCCTGCTCACCATGCAAAACCCGAATTGATCACCGAGGCCAAACCCACGCCTGTCGCCAATAGTGACGACAGCCTGGTTCGTGTAACCGCTGCAAAACTGGACCGCGAACTCAATCTCACCCCGGGAAGCAGCAGCACCACCAACTGGGGCGGCATCGGTGAAAAGTGGGTCCGCGGAAACGGCAAATGGTACTTTATCACGCCTGACGGAACACTGACGCTTTGGGATGGCATATCCGGTCCGCGCAATTCCACAGCACCAAAGGGCACCACCATCGCCAAACTTGATGGCCGCTTCCACGAAGATGTGACGCGACTGACAGAAGCCGAAAAAAAAATCACAGAGACCGAAAAAACTTTCGCCGCACGCTCCTTACTGAACAACACCTCTCACAACACACTTCAGGACGGAGTTGATATCAAATGGGTCAGTGCTCCTGGCAACACCTGGTACTTTGTCCGGCCGAATGACGAAGTCTTTCTCTGGGATCGCCGCAGAGTCATCGCGGAAAAAACTGGAGTGAAAGCCTCCGGCACCCTGATCGCTGCACTCACCGGCGCCTACGCCAATCCCTCTTCGCTCAAAACACCTCCCTCCAAACCGCCAGGCACCGCGGCCTACGTTAATGTTCTCGATGACCTCTTCGTCGATCTGCCAGACTTCAATTGATCCGCCGTCAGGCACACGTTCACTCAGACGGCGTTCGGCTCTTTCTCCCGAACGCCGTCTGTCTGTTTTCAGCCCATTGTGATTGTCTTTCCCTCCGCCCAGCGTTTATGCTGCTCCCCGCTCTTTGGGTCGTCCAAATCGCACCCGCCCGCCTGTTTTGACGCTCGTTTCTGAAAGGTTCCCGCCATGCGTCCTCTGCCTTCCACCGGCCGCCGCGCTTTCCTGCAAACTTCTGCTGCCGGTTCGGCCTCTATCTTTGCTGCTGGTCTCTACGCCGCCCCCGGCTCCGCACGCCCCTCCCGCAGTGCCCTCGAAAACCTCAATATCGCCTGCATCGGTACCGCTAATCGCGCTGCCGAAGACGTCAACGGCGTCATGAGCGAAAACATTGTGGCCCTCGTCGATATCGACTCCAGCTACCTCGGACGCGCAAAAACCATGCTCACCGAGAAAAAAGGCCTTGAACCCCGCTGTTACGCCGACTACCGCGAAATGCTCGTCAAAGAAGGCGACAGGATCGATGCCGTCGTCATCGGTACGGCCGACCACCATCACGCTCCCGCCGCCATCCGAGCGATCCGTGCCGGTAAACACGTCTACTGCGAAAAACCACTCACCCACACAGTCTTCGAATCCCGCCTGCTTGCGAAAGCTGCCGCAGAGAAAGGCGTCGCTACTCAGCTGGGTACCCAAATCCACGCCGAAAACAACTACCGACGTGTTGTCGAAATCATTAAGGCCGGCGTCATCGGAAACGTCACCGAAGTTCACGTCTGGGTCGGAAAAGGATGGGGCGGCGGTGACCGACCCGCAAACGCTGATCCCGTTCCCGCCACCCTCAACTGGGATCTCTGGCTCGGCCCAGCCCCCGAACGCCCCTACGCTAATGGCGCCTACCACCCTGCCAACTGGCGACGCTGGTGGGACTTCGGCGGCGGCACCCTCGGCGATATGGCCTGCCACTACATGGACCTCCCGTTCTGGGCACTTGACCTTCGCCACCCAACCCGCTGCGAAGCCACTGGTCCGAAAGTCCACCCCGAAACCTGCCCGCTCGGACTCGTCGTCAAATACAACTTCCCCGCACGCGGCTCTATGCCACCGCTCACACTCACCTGGTATGACGGTGATATGATCCCCAAAAAGGTCGCCGACGAAGCTGTACCCCCCAACGGTGTCATGTTCGTCGGAACCGAAGGCAAGATGTTCGCCGACTACAGCCGCTACAGACTCTTCCCCGCTGACAAGTTCAGCAAGTTCACGCCACCCGCCAGGAGTATCCCCGACTCGATCGGACATCACGCCGAGTGGATCAAAGCCTGCAAGGATGGTTCCCCAACCACCTGTAACTTTGACTACTCCGGCGCCCTTACTGAAACCGTGCTCCTCGGCAACGTCGCCTACCGAATTGGCAAAGCCCTCGACTGGGACGCCGCCACACTCACTGCAACCAACGCTCCGGAAGCTGCGAAGCTGGTGAACAAAGAATACCGAGCTGGCTGGGAAGTCGCCTGAAGATCACCCAATCGTCGGTCAGCGATCGCGGGACAAATCGACCCGCGATCGCTTTTTTTGTGTTTTGAACAGTGTGTTTCAGAATCAAAATATGTTTTCAGAAGTACTATCAGCAGAACAGAGCTGTGGTGTTGATAAGTTTGAAAGTGGCAGCCACAAGTCCGTTCTGAAAAGGCATTTACGTGGACCGTACAGGTGTGCAGATCCGTGTATTCAAAGGCGTGTTCACCGTGGAAAGACGGCGCAGCAACTCGGTACTTGCCGCTCCCCATGACGAGACGCCGCGACAAGGGAGTTCAAACCTGTTAACGAATCTGACAACTTATCAACAACTCATGAACAGGTTGTTCAGTTTTTCAACATCGCTGCTGCTCCTTTGGGTCACAACGACAGGTTTTGTCGCAGAGGCTGATGAATATCCCGATGTTCGCACCATTGCAGAAGATCTGATCCCACCAAAGGCAGAAAAGGCAAGCCCCGGGGCGGGCAGGCGAGTATTTCTGGATGCGGGTCGGAGCGGCGATAGTTCTATGTCACCCGTTCAGGCAGTGCTGATGCTCCCAGAAAACTGGCGGCCTGGAGCAAAATGGCCCGTGTTTGCAGAACTTCCGGGAAACGGAGGCTACCGCGATCCTCGCGGTGATCAGTGCACGGGACGCCCGGAAGACTGCAGCCTCGGCTACGGACTCACAGCAGGAGAAGACTGGATCTGGCTGTGTCTGCCGTTTCTCAATGGCGATGGCAGCCGTATCGCGGAAACATGGTGGGGTGATGCACCGCAGTACGACGCCGGGGCATCGCTGAAGTGCTGGCAGGAGGTGCTGGATCAGATATGCAGTGAATACGGTGGAGATCCGGAATGCATGGTTCTAGCCGGTTTTTCACGGGGTGCCATCGCAGTGAATTCCATCGGATTGCGGGAAGCTGAATTTTCCGAACGCTGGAAGGCGTTCTTTCCCAACAGCCACTACGATGGCGTGCGGAAATGGCCGTTTCCCGACAGCGATCGCAGTTCAGCCCGTGAACGTCTGAATCGTCTCGCAGGTCGACCTCAACTCATCAGTGGTGAAGGCAATCAGGTGAACGAAACGCGGCGTTATCTGCAGGAAACGGGTGTGGAATTGTCAAACATCCAGTTCCTGCCTACTGGTTTTCGCAATCACACTGATCGCTGGGTGCTGCGACCGTGCCCATCCCGGGACGTCGCCCGAAAGTGGCTGCAGAACCTCAGATAATAACGTACCGGTATTCAAATCGCTTGTGTTCTGTGGAACGTAACGTCAGTCGCCAGGTACGTTGGCTGACTTTCGGACCACAGCTTCCAGCAGTTGTTTGGCCGCAGTTGCATCACCAGACGTGATCCATGGGCCATCAATCACCAGTGTTTGTCGGGTCCAGAGAACTCGATTGCTGTTGGCCAGAGCTGGCGGCATCTGATCCTTTTGAGACGCACGGCGTCCGTTCAGACAGCCCAGCTCCGCCAGCAGCGGTACACCCGTACCAACGGCAGCGACAGGGCGAGACGTGGCCGCCATGCGAAGCGCGAGTTGCTTCAGCTGGCTGGCAGCATTCGAATCACGGCACAACTCCAGCGACTGCCGTGAAGGCTCTGAAAAAATTAAACCGTCGAAGTCTTTCGGGTTTGCATGACCTATCAGCAGATCTGCGGGTTGCAATTGAAATCCAGCCACAACGAGATCCACTTTGAAATAGGCAGCAGCTCGACGAAACGTCTCCAGCAAAGGATCGCTGGAATCCCTGTGTGGCAGAACAAGCAGAATTCGCTTTCGTGCGAATGCTGCGGTGTTTCGGGCAGTAGTCGACAGCAGTTTCGACTTTGGCGAAAAAGAAACTGCCAGAGCGATCAGCAAAAGCACAACGCCGACGATCAGCGGTGCACGAAATCGCAGGGGCAGTGCGAGGGCCTTCGTGAAAAAGTGAGATCCGTGAGCAGACACGGGGCGGCGACAGGGACCGGCCTTTGGAGCCGTGACAGCGGCTTTGTTCGGAACAGCAGCAGGGGATTTCTCAGTCGCTGTTCGAGCGGGTGCTGCAGATTGCTCCGGCTGTGGGGGATCCAGTTTACAGAACGCTACCAGAGCCTCGGCTACTTCGCGAGGTGTTTGCGGCCGATCAGCAGGATTGGTGGCGAGCATTCGCTGCAGCAGATCCACAAGCGGCGCAGGAATGTTGGGCAAGGTGGCGGCGATATTCGGGGCCAGACGATTCAGCGGGGACACCAGGCGGGCCATGGCTGCAGCTTCGGAAAACGGCGAACGACCGACGAGCATGAAGACAAGTGTGCAGCCGAGGCTGAAGATATCGGCGCGGATATCGGCCGTGTGAGCATTCAGGATCTGCTCGGGCGCCATAAATTCCGGGGTCCCGAGGGCAGTACCTTCGCGAGTGAGGCCAATTGGAATTGAGGGATGACCGTTGAGGGTTTGACCGGCGTTGGCAGCCGATTCCGCAGGATCGACCGGTGTGCCTTCCTGAGCGAATCTGGCAAGTCCGAAATCGAGGATTTTGACGCAGCTGTCGCGAGTGAGCATGAGATTCTGGGGTTTGATGTCGCGGTGTACCATTCCTTTTTCCAGCGCGTGCTGCAGTCCCAGTGCAGCCTGGCGAGCGAAACTGCAGGCGTGCCTCAGCGGAATCGGCCCAGCTTTCTCGACCTGCCGTGCGATGCTGATGCCATCGATGAATTCCATCACCAGCATCTGCAGTCCACCCGCCTCGTCAGCATCCCATGCGGCTACGATATTCGGATGGGACAAACGCGCGGCCGCTCGCACCTCAACCCGAAAACGTTCCACGGCGGCCGGATTTCCCAGCAGCCGCGGGCTGAGAACTTTCAGAGCAACCGGCCGGTCCATCAGCCGATGTTCTGCCCGGTAGACCACTCCCATTCCGCCGACACCAAGACGACCGGTAATTCGATATCGCGGATGATTCCGCAGCTCTTCCGGAATCCCATTGCTTCCACTTCCGGAGGTCACGACAGCTCGCCGTATACTCTCTACAGAAGACTCAGAGACCATAGCGATCGTCTCGTGGCCACGCAGGCGATCCACCAGCGAGTCTTCGGGAATCAGTCGCAGGCGATCACAGCAGTCGCGGCATACCTCGATGTGCCGTTCGACGCGTTCCAGCACCGCACCACGCAGTCGGCCTTCAAAGAATGCCTTGAGTTCGTCCGGGTGCGGATGGTGACTGACCTCGGTCGGCATGACATTACTCCACCAATCCTCGAGCCTCTTCCCGCAACCTTGCCATAATTCGCGAACGGGCAATGAACACCGCGTTGACGGTCAACCCCAGCGACGCGGCCACTTCGTCCGGTGAACGCCCCCCGACTGCCGTTTCGTGAAACGCCAGCCATGTTTTTTCAGTAAATTCTGGTCGCAGCAGTTCCAGTAGTCTTCGAGTAACCCAGCTATCGTGTTCACTATCCCATTCACGACTGAGTCCGCTGGATGGATCCTCCAGCTGCTGCAGCACGTCGTCAAAATCTGTCTGGCCAGTCGCCAGCGGACGAATCTTCTTCGCCCGCCAGAAATCCCGTAGACAATTTGCAGTGATCGTCTTTAGCCAGCAGCGGAACGCTCCCGCCTGAGGACGCTTGTGAAATTCCGGTATTCGGCGGATCACCACCGTAAGTACTTCCTGCACCAGGTCATCAGCATCCGCAGCCGCGACCGTGTGACGGTGCAGCCAATAACGAATCAGTGGAGAATGCAAATCAACCAGACGCCGCCAATGAGCGTCGTCGGGATGATCTCGTAAAATTTCCAGCAGACTCGCGGACGTGTCAGTCATGCAGAAAGTTTACTTTGACGTCCGAAGCCGGTCAAATCACGAGACCGCACAGCAGGAACGAACCATGGATGCACCTGCTGAATCACCGTGATTGGGACAAAGCCACTTCAATTGGGCGACAGCCCAGAGGGTTGGCATTTGTAAATGGAGCTTTGTGCCAAAACCTTTCAAAGAAAAGCGAAAAATTTTCTTGTGAAATTTTCTGAAAGGTGCGAGACCCAGCAGCCATTTGTCTTCTGTGCCCGCGGAATTCAACACTCACACGCTTCACAAGAGACCTGACAATGAAACGCAACAATCGCAGAGCCGGACGAAAAGGTCATTCACACAGCCACGGATGCGTAATGTCGCTGGAGCCCCGAATTGTAATGTCGGCGACCCCCATGAAGATCGGGATGAATCTGGACAATGTCAATGATTACACACCCAACTGGCAGTTCACCGATCTATTTCAGTCATCACGTCCCTGGATCAGTCACTCGTGGAATACAGTCACTCGAGTCCAGGACTTCAAGGGCGGAGCGTTCATACCGGTACAGACTGACGAAAATGGCTGGCCAACTCAACTGGCAACATGGCAGAACGCGCACGGTCATCTGATGCAGCAGCGTCTGGGAACGCTGATGTTCAATAATCTGAATGGTGCCTATCCGAGCGGTGTTTATCGGGTGGAGTGGGAGGGTACGGGCGAAGTCGTCTTCGGCTCTGACGCTTTGGAAACCACGCGGGGGCGAACTGCGGACGGCCGAAACTTTGCCCTTTTGAGTGTGACAGCCAGAAATGACGGTATTTATCTGGGCATTCGCACGCTCAGCCCATCGGATCCGATTCGCAACATTCATGTCTGGATGCCGGACTACAATGGTCAGAGCTTTGCGGGCCAGGTATGGAAACCGGCGACCGACGGCCAGAACGGCAGCAGCTTCTCGCCGTTCCACCCGCTGTACCGGGAACGGCTCGATGATTTCGGCATCATACGCTTTATGCAGGCGCAGGAGACGAACACCTCGGATATCCGGACGTGGTCGGATCGTCGAGATGCTCGGGATGCCCGGCAAAGCAGCGGTAATGGCGGAAATGGCTTCGTCAACGGCATGTCGATCGAGCACATGGTGCAGCTGGCCAATGATCTGAACGCCGATCCATGGTTCAATATGCCGCATATGGCGGACGATACCTTTGTTCGCAACTTCGCAGAATACGTGCGCGATCATCTTGAACCGGGATTGACGGCTTATGTGGAATGGTCCAATGAAATCTGGAACTTCGCGGGTGGGTTCGAGGCGACCGCATGGGTCGCTGAACAAACTCGACTGCCGGAAAACATCGGTCTGACACACTGGCAGATTGCCGGTCGCGAGGCTGCTCGTGATATGAACTTATGGAGCAGCGTATTTGCCGGTCAGTCCGAACGAATTGTTCGCGTGGCAGGCGGACAGGCCTCCACGCCGTGGATAACCGAACGAATCATTGAGAATATGGGGGGCAGCTTCGACGCCATCGCCATCGCCCCGTACTTTGGTCCAACAGAAGCTCAGCGAGCAGGCTATTCTGCAGCCACCACGGTCGATCAGGTGCTGGCAGATCTTCGCGCAAACATCACGTTCGGAGCTTCGATGACAGTTGGACATCAGCGTCTTGCAGATGATTACTCCAATCGACTTGGCAGGGACATTCAACTGCTGGCCTACGAAGGTGGTCAGCACCTCGATGGTCGCGGAGCGTCGTACCAGAACGTGTTCTTTGCTGCAACAAAGGACCCGCGGATGGCCGAACTCACAAGGGATTACCTGCGAGTGCACAACGCTGCGGGTATGGACGCCTACGTTCACTACAAGCTTTCCGATCGGGACCTCGTCACACGCTGGGGCAACTTTGGAGTGCTGAATCGACAGGATCAGCCGCCTGGCGAAGCCCATGTCTACCGCACGCTTCTGGAGGCGAATGCAGGAATACTGTTTTCCAGCGGCCCAACGCTGGTGACACTCAATGCGGCCGATCTGGTGGCAGCCGAGTCCGGACAGGACAGAGCCACGTTTCGTGTCAGTCGAGGGGGCGATCTGTCACAGCCTCTCACCGTGAACTACTCTGTCAGCGGGACCGCAACTGCTGGTTCTGATTACACCCCGCTGACAGGAAGCGTGACCTTCGCGGCGTACGAAAAGACCGCATTCATTCAGGTGGTTCCGATCAACGACGTGGCTGTTGAAAATGACGAGACTGTCGTGGTTACCCTGCAACTCGGACCCGGCTATTCGCTGATCAGCGCAGCAACTTCCACCGACAGAGTATCGCTGCTGAGTGACGACCGGGCGTCAAATCTCCCTGTCATTCAGATCGTGGCAACCGATGCTGTCGCGGCCGAGGCCAATCGGGATCCCGGCACCTTTACGTTCACTCGCAGCGGCGGAAATATCGGTGCTTCTCTGACGGTGTATCTGCAGACTGGCGTGCAGACCGCCGTTGCATCTGACTATGACGCGATAGGAAAAAGTGTTGTCTTTGCTGCCGGCCAGACCACAGCCACATTGATGGTGCGTCCCGTCGATGACGCTTCCAGCGAGAACACCGAAACAGTTGTGATGTCCCTGAGACCGGCTGTGAATTACAGGATTGGCACGAATTCGGAAGCGAGGATTCTGATCACGGACAATGACACGGCACCTCCCCCGGTCACTCCGACGATTTCTGTCGTCGCTGCCGATGCAGAAGCCAGCGAAGTCGGTGGCAATACAGGTACATTCACACTGACACGCACCGGCAATCTCAACAGCACGCTCGTGGTGCGTTACACGGCGACTGGTACGGCCACCGGCGGTGCTGACTACTCTGCTCTGAGCGGCTTTGCCTTTTTTGCTTTTGGCTCAGCAACTACGACCGTCACGGTTGCTCCCATCAATGACCCCGCGTATGAAGCCGTCGAAACGGTCGTTTTGAATCTCACGGATGGGGAGACCTATGATGTGGGGGCTGCCAGCTCAGCGACCGTCAGCCTGTACAGTGATGATGCCGGAACAGCCGGGGTCAACGGGATGTCATCTGTTGGGAACAATTCAGGACCCGGACGTCCAGCGACCAATCGCCTGATGGCTGGTGCCGCCTTCGGTGAACGAGAACTGGATTTGTTTTTCGCACTGTTCGGCCGAAGTTGAACGGAACTTCCGTCCGATCGGTCCGCGCGGTAAGCTTCGGGCAGCGAGGCGGCCACCTGTCCAACAGACAGTCTGGCCGTCCGCACCGCCCGCTGTATTCTCTAAACCGGACCACTGCCATGTTCTGTCGGTCGCTCATTACGCTCCTCCTGCTCAGCTGCGCTCTCGTCGTACCCGCCACGGCTCAGGACAAAAGTCCGGCAACTGGCACTCCGGCGACTGAGCAGGAAGCCTACCCGCTCAGTCGCTTCGAAATCCCACCGGGAATTGTGCTCGAAGCGGGAGCAATCGAAGTTCTGCCCGATGGATTGCTGGCTGTGGCCACGCGTCGTGGAGACATTTACCTCGTCTCGAACGCCTGGGATGATGATCTGAAGCCTGCTGAGTTTCGGTTGTTTGCACAGGGACTTCACGAGGTTCTCGGGCTGTCATGGCACAAAGGCTGGCTGTATGCCACCCAGCGCTGTGAAGTCACCCGTCTCCGCGACACCGATGCCGATGGCATGGCGGATGATATCGAAACCTTTTGTGACACGTGGAGCATTAACGGGGACTACCACGAATATGCCTTCGGCTCCCCATTCGACCGCTCGGGCTCCATGTGGGTCGTGCTCTGCCTCACCGGTTCCTTCGGCAGCGATGTTCCATGGCGCGGCTGGGCTGTTCGCGTCGATGAAACCGGAAAAATGATCCCAACCTGCAGCGGTATTCGTTCCCCCGGTGGTATTGGCTTCAACGCAGACGGCGACGTGTTCTACACAGACAACCAGGGACCGTGGAATGGTACTTGCAGCCTCAAATGGCTCCGGCCGGGCTCGTTCCAGGGACATCCGGGTGGAAATCGCTGGTTCTCTCTCACCGAACAGGGCACAGCCGCTGCCCCGAAAGAACCTCAAAGCGGAAGTCGCATCGTCACCGAAGCGGACCGCATTCCTGAATTTGAACCACCAGCGATCATGTTTCCCTACCAGAAGATGGGACAAAGCGCCAGTGGCATCGCGTGCGACACCACTGTCGGCAAATTCGGTCCGTTCAAAGGCCAGCTGTTCGTTGGAGATGTGACCCACAGCACAGTCATGCGGTGCTTCCTCGAAAAAGTCAAAGGTCACTATCAAGGAGCCTGTTTCCCTTTCCGCGAAGGCATCGGATCCGGCACTCTCGCACTCCGCATGACCGAAGACGGCACTCTCTTCGTCGGTGGCACCAACCGCGGCTGGGGTTCCAGAGGCACCAAACCGTTCTCGCTGGAACGCATCCGCTTCAGCGGCCGAACGCCTTTCGAAATTCAGGAAATGCGAGCTCGAAATGACGGGTTTGAGCTTGTTTTTACCGAACCTGTCGATCCCGAAGTCGCCGCCAAACCTGACACATGGAAATTCAGCTCCTTCTGTTACATCTTCCAGTCCTCTTACGGCAGCCCCGAAGTTGATCACGCTCAGCCAGCCGTCACTTCCGCCGTCGTTTCCGCCGATCGCCGCAGCGTTCGGCTGACTCTGAATCAGTTAACCCGCGGCCACATCCACGAACTTCGCTCGGACGCGCTACGTTCCGCCGCCGGAAGTCCCCTCCTGCACCCAACCGCCTATTACACCCTTCACTACATCCCCGATGCTGAATAGAGGCGGAGGTCTTTTTGCTGAGCGAAAAGCGACTTTGAATCTCCTGCGAAAGTTTCCGATGCCACGGATCACTGTTCTTGCCCTCGTCGCCTGCCTCCTCCGACAGCAAACTCAGGTCTTCGCGCAGACCGGCGATCCGGACCCCGCCCTGCCCACCAGTCGCCCTGATCGCGTCATCCTCACCTGGAGCGATGATCCAGCGACCACTCAGGCCGTCACCTGGCGGACATCGACAGCTGTCACACAGGGCGTTGCCGAAATCAGTCCTGCAGAACCCGGCCCCGGTCCGGAAAAAACCGCCATTCGGCTCGATGCCGCCATGGAAGTCCTGGAAACAACCTCCAGCACCGCCCACTGCCACTCCGTCACCTTCACAGGACTCAAGCCCGGCAGTCGCTATACCTATCGCGTCGGAGACGGGAAAACCTGGAGTGAATGGTTTCAGTTCCGTACAGCGACCGCGGAACCTGCACCATTCTCGTTCATTTACTTCGGAGACGCCCAAACAGATCTGCGGTCCCAGTGGTCCCGAGTCATTCGTGGTGCTGCCCTCGAAGCTCCAAAAGCAGCCTTTATGCTCCATGCCGGTGATCTGATCAACCGCGCAGAAAGCGATGCCGAATGGGCCGAGTGGTTTGCAGCCGGAGGCTGGCTGAACGGAATGATCCCCAGTATTCCTGTGCCCGGCAATCATGAACAGTCTCCTCGGGATAAGGACGAGCCGCAGCTGTCCCGACATTGGCGACGCTCGTTTACGCTCCCGGAAAACGGCCCCGAGAACCTTCAGGAATCGTGCTATACGCTTGTCTACCAAGGCGTCCGGATCGTGGCGCTTAACAGTAACGAGCGTCCGCAGGAACAGGCGGGCTGGCTGGACCGCGTGCTTGGCAGCAACAAGGAAAACTGGGTGATCTGCTGCTTTCATCACCCCCTGTTTTCCACGGGTGCCAACCGAGATAATCGGGCGCTCCGCGAGACATGGAAGCCGATCCTTGACAAGCACCGCGTTGATCTTGTGCTGCAGGGCCACGATCACACCTACGGCCGCACAGGTCTTGAAACTCCAGTTGCGGCCGGAACCAACACGGCCACAGGTGCCGGCGTACGGGATGCCTTTACAGGCACTGTGTATGTGGTCAGCGTGAGCGGGCCCAAGATGTACCGGCTCCAGAAACATCCATTCATGCGCCGCCAGGCCGAGAATACTCAGCTGTTTCAGATTATCCATGTCAATGGTAACCAGCTGAGCTTTGAAGCATTCACAGCTGCGGGTGAACTCTATGACGCCTTCACACTGACGAAACAGCCGGGCGCGGTTAACCTGCTTGAGGACCGCATCCCTGATACTCCCGAACGGCTTCGTCCACCGGTGAATGCCGAGCCGGCCAAAAAAGCGTCCGAAGCACTCGGTGAGCCTGGCAGGAATCCATAGCGGGCGACGTGGACTGAGCCGGCCTGCAGGGAGGGCCTCGGATGCGTTGGGGTGGACTTGTTCTCTGCGGTGGTTTGTCTTCGCGGATGGGAAGCGACAAGGCGAGGCTGCCGTTTGGTTCAGAGCCACTTCTGTTGAGAATGTTGCGTCTGATGGCGGAAGGACTCGGGACAGCGCCTTTGGCAGTGGCGGCGGCCGCCGGGCAAGTCCTGCCAGAGCTGCCCCCTGAAGTACTGATTACGCTTGACGAGATCTCGGGGCTCGGTCCTGTTGAAGGGCTGCACTCAGGACTGTCAGGTCTGAGCGGTCGCTGTGAAGCGGTTGTGGTGACCAGTTGTGATGCCCCGCTGCTTGTGCCAGCAATTCTTCCGATACTGCAGGGAGTGTCCGGCGACTGGGATGCGGTGGTCGTGGGTGAGCCGAATGGTCGGTTGCATCCGCTGTGCTCAGCATGGCGCGTCTCGGCCTTGCCAGTCATTCGTCAGCAGCGTGAACGCAGGGAACTTCGTATGCAGTCACTGCTGGAGATGCTGCGGACGACGATCCTGCCCTCAGCAGATCTGCATGGCGTTGATCCGGAGCTTGACTCCCTTCGCAACGTCAATGACCCGCAGGCCCTGGCCGACGCCCTGCGGCGAGCTGGGCTTTCATAACGAAGAGTGTAAAAGCAAACAGCCATCTGAACTGCTTCAGATGGCTGGGGTTGCTTGCAGGGAGATCAACTGGTCAATTGTCCTTTGAGTGTACTCAGGTGATCAGCGGGCTCCAGCTTTCGTGGACTTTCCACCGCCGAAGGGCAGTTCCGTCCGGTCGAGGATCTCAAGCTGCAGACCGGAATCCAGCACCTGCTCAAAGGTCCTGAGCGGCGCTCCGCCTGAACGACCGGTTGCAGGGAGCCTGACAAGCTGGTCAAGAGCGACGATACCCTTCTTGAAGTGAGAATGTCCATTGGGCAGGATCAGCTCAGGATGATCGAACGGGGCAGCCTGATTTTTCACACGAGGGTCAGTCAGGTGCTTCATGAACTCGACGACGGCAGCGACCTTCTGCGGATTGGCCTGCAGTTCCGGAATGCCGTGAACGTCGGGGTCCAGATCCTGAAGGTTCCGATTGAAGAAGTCAGCACCACGTGTGTAGAACTGCATCACTTCTTCAAGGGACTTCATGCCGCCATTGTGCATGTATGGTCCAGTCAACTCGATGTTGCGAAGGGAAGGAGCTTTGAAGGCACCATCGACGGCGACACGTGAGTTGGGACGCACATCGACGAGTGGATCTGGATTCTTGCCCTGCTGTTCCTGGCGGGAGTAGGACAGCGGACCGAATCGCGGGTGGGACGCACCGAGGCCGAGATCTTCTGCCGTCGGACGCACTCCAATGTTGTAGAAGCCGCCGTCATAGAATGCCTTGCCAACAGCCATCTGCATGTTTTCGATGACGAAGTGGGTTTCGTCTTTACTGCGAACCGAGCTGATAGCAGCCCCAGCGAATTCGGAACCACCGTGACAGTCGGAACACTTGCCGGAGCTGATGAAGATCCGCAGACCTTCCTTAGCCTCAGCACTCAGGGCGTTTTGGTCACCGCTGGCAAACTGATCGTATGGTGACTGATCAGAAATGAGGGTTGCCTGATACAGCATCAGACTGATACCCCAGTACAGAGAGAAGTTCGCTTCCATGTGAGTATAGCCATCAGATGTGGCGCGGGTACCGGACCACCACTCGGGACGGAATGCTTCGCGGATCAGCTTTGCATATCCGGCGGTCGAGTCGTTCAGGCCGAAGCCGGAGGCATGTCGGTAACTACCAAGAACACTGTCTTCCGGATGCACGGCCTGGAGGGCGAGTGGCCGAAGAGACAGCATCTTGCGACCCGCTTCGGGGAACGACCTGTTCATCCAGCTCATTTCCACACTGCTGTTGATTGGGCCGACGGCCTGAGAAGCGAGTGCGGCATTGTTGAGCAGGATGCTGACCGCCTGCAGGCGACCGTCTGCGGAAGCCTTGAACACTTTAGCATCTTTGTCGAGGTTGCCGAACGGATTCACACCGTTGAAATAGTGGTTAGCACGGCCGTCCCAGAAGAGGCGGTCAAGAAACACAGCATTGATGTTGGTTGGAGCATTGCGGCGCGTTACCTGACGCACGTTCAGCGAATTCACCTGGAAAACAGGATCCTCAATGTCGGCGCCATTATCGACTGGGTTGCCCAGTGTTACCGACAGAAACTCCTTCATGCTGATCCCCTGAGAACCAGCGATCTCTGAGGTGTCAAAGGTGACAGGATTTTCAGGGGTTGTGTCGTTGGGATGGTCCGGAGACTTCAACGCGTCCTTCAGTCTGTGGAAAGGAAAATCCGCAGCTGTGAGACTCTTGTTGGCACCGCGGAAGGCCGGGGCTTCAGAGGATGTCAGAGCAGACCACGTTGACTGGTGGCCGGAATTACCGCCACTAGCGCCGGGCGAAATTGAATTGGTGTTTCGAATATCAGCACCAGCATTCCAGTGACAGCTTGCACAAGCCGTGCGACCGTCTCCACCAACCTGCATATCCCAAAACAGAGCTTTGCCCAGAAGGATCGCTTTGTCCTTATCCATCACGAAGTCAGAAAGATTGTCGGGAGTCGGGATTCGAGTTTCCGACAGGGCTTCCGGAGCGTTGTCTTTCTCGTGTACTTCGACACGTGCTACAAGTGCGCCATCTGACAGACCGGAAGAGTCGGACGAAAAGCGAATGGCCGCGCGTTTCGACTTCGCGACGAAATTGGCGGTTCGCTCCTGCCATTGCATGTTGGTTGGCGACCATCCAGCAGGGCGCGACATAGAATATGCAACACGGGAAGTGCCAAACCGCAGCGAAAGGTTTCGCGGGCGATCTGCGTTGCTGCTCCAGTTGCCAGACATCAGAAATCTGACAGTGTAGGTCTGGCCGGGAACGACATTCACAGTCTGGTAGAACGACCCGGCGCGAGTACCGTTCACATCGACCACATTTCCGAAACCAAGAGGAGTTTCGAACTGGCCGACATGAAGACCCACGTTGCCCAGGTCCACTTTCCATGGCCCGAAACTGGATCCCGCGGAAATCAGCGTCTCGTTGGGCTTTTTTGCTGATTCGATGAAGTTGGGATCCAGTAATTCCGTAATGACAGGAGGTTGCGGAGCGTATGGCTCCTGAGCCAATCCGCTTGCAGACACCAGGGCCGCGACAGCCCCCATGCCGGTGCAGACCTTCCGTAGTTGCTGCAGTAGATGAGTTTTTCCAAGAAGACGAATCATGGTGAAGACCTTTGGGTCAGGAAAGGGGAGCAGCAGGACGTGAAAGAAATGGTCGTGCGTGCCGTAACCGATCGAGGGGCAGCGCAAACTCTTCCAGTTTTCCTAAGCTGCAGGATGTGTGCCGGAATCCATCAATTGTTTCAGCGACAAGGGAGGCAGTCTGCGGCGACCGTGGGCGCCCCGGCGAACATTCAATGAAAACACGGCGTTTTCGATGCCGGTTGCCACTGGCTGCACAGGCTTGCCACATCAGGAAAGAGGCCAAAACCGAGACACCACGGTGATTTTTCAGCCCATGTCGTAACACCAGCGTGTTCAATCAGGTTTACAGATTGTTTAATCACCCTGGCGCTTGCCCAATGGCCTTGACTTTCTGGCAAAAGGGGGTGCCGGGAGGGCGAAGTTCCTGCTGAGCCACATCCCTGCCGCGAGGACTGCGCCCATCGCCGCTGCTTCGCAAAATCGCCGGTAATCGCTCACAGCGCGGACCAGCGTTCGGTGGCTCGGCAGGAGCCTCACCCTCCCGGGGCTTCACCCGTCTGTTCACAGGATTCCAGAGAACTTCAACGCCATTGGGCGGCAGCCACGCGACTGAGCGGTTGGGCGGAAGCCCCCGGCTGTGTTTTGCACCGAAGGTGCGCGCGCTGGCGAGGGCGGTGGCGGGTGACTTTGCCCGCAGGCTGCCG
>Ga0169931_10003511_pt1 | contig 24813 bp, 17 predicted proteins | sample Kivu_15m_20L_FD_129675 | JGI IMG/M metagenome (GOLD analysis project Ga0169931, IMG submission 129675) | Freshwater microbial communities from Lake Kivu, Western Province, Rwanda to study Microbial Dark Matter (Phase II) - Kivu_15m_20L... | ecosystem: Environmental > Aquatic > Freshwater > Lake...
AAGACCCTGTCCCAACCCCGATGCAGGGGACTCTTTTCTGAAAATCCCGAAAAACAGCCTCCTATCCCAATAAATCCGTCCTGAAAATCAGGAACGGAAAACGTTTAGGACGGCATTGGGTGAGTGGGGTTTTGTGGTGAATGATTCGGTGCCTGCCAAGAAGAAGACCGAACCGAAGCCTTGATCCCTATACTTAACCATTCTCGTTTATCAAACCTAAAGAACCAAGACGATGAACAAGTTTCTGACCGCTGCGCTGATAGCCACCCTTTCCATCTCCTTTGCTGGTTGCAAATTGGAGTGCGATGACTGGATGGAAGAGCAAGATGGCGAATGTGTGGAGATGCGTGCCGAGCACTTTGGCAGTTATGTGGGTATGGCCACCGCTGGTGGGCAGACTGCGAACGCCCAGATCGATGTGTCGACCAACACTTCGGCTGTGAACAACCTGAACTTCCTGCTCACATCAGGAAATGCCTACATGACCCTTACCGATGAGTCGGGCGCATTCAGCATCCCACTCCAGAACCTTTATTACCAAGGAATCACCGCGTCAATTGAGGGTTCAGGCTCGTTCAGTGGCAATCAGCTCACCATGAACTATGTGCTCACGTTCCAAGGTGCCAATACAATAGTGAGTTTCACAGGAACGAAATAGGAGAATCAGTTTCAAGGGCCTTTGAAAAGCTCTTGCAAACTGAGAAGGTCAAACACCACTCGACAAAATGAATCACAGAATATTTCCCGCCCTGACGACAATCGTCATCGCTCTTTGCGCCAGTAGCTGCGAGGAAGAAGCCAAAAAAGGCTGCACCGACCCAACGGCCTCGAACTACGATGCCACGGCTGAGGAGGACGATGGCACATGCACCTTCCCACTCACAGCCTGTTTCACCTACTCCAATCCATTCCCAATGGAGGATCAGAGCATTCAGTTCGCGGCCGGTTGCTCCAAGGAGGCAACAGCCTATAACTGGAACTTTGGTGACGGCAGCGGTGAGGTGCAGGGCCTTAATGTGAGCCACACGTTCTCTACTCCCGGCACCTACACCGTGCGCCTGACAGTGAGCGACAATGTGAACTTCAACACCACAGAGCAGACCGTCACCATCGGGGCACAGTACGCCAAGGTCACGATCAATCAACTGACTCTTACGAGGTTTCCAGCATATGAAGACGATGGTACCCTTTGGGATCCAACCTGGGATGGCCCTCAGGGAATAAATTATGGGTCTCCAGAGGTCTTTATTGAGATACGGGATGAAGGAGGCAATGTTGTATTCAGCAATCCTGGCGATGTGCAGCCGCTTCAAGGAGCCTCCTGGATTGACAATATGACACCACTGACCTGGAACTTTCAGAACGCTGTGTTCACCGATCTGAGCAAGCAATACCTGATATATTTCATGGATGTGGATCCGACCCAGAATCGAGGCATGAAGTTTTATGGGGCTTTCTCATTCAGAGATCAGGCCCTATTCGGCAATTATCCGAGTCAAGTCAATTTGCAAAAAACAGCCAATGCCGCGTCAGGGGCTCAATTGAGCTTCAATCTGAGTCTTACCTGGGGCAACTGAGCCTGTTTCCTCGCTCTGGCCGCTTAGCAAAAGCCTCTGCCCACACGGCAGGGGCTTTTCTTTTTTGCGGAACGGTCAATAGACCCTCACTCAAACCCTTCGCGCTCAAACGGCTCAGCGGCAGTGCCGTGCTGAGAGTCGTAGCGCTTGCAGTCGAGCTCGGCCGCAATGGGGCCTTTGGGGCGGTCGAATGGGCCTTGCGAGAGGTGCGACAGGCCGGGATCCTTGTACACCGTGTCCATGTACATGGCAAAGATGGGGAGGGCCATGGAGGCACCCTGCCCATCGGTCATATACCGGAAGTGGGCCGCGCGGTCCTCGCAGCCGCTCCATACGCCAGTGACCAGATCGGGTGTGAGGCCCATGAACCAGCCATCGCTGTTGTTCTGCGTGGTGCCGGTCTTGCCACCCATGGGCTGGTTGAGTTTGTAGCGGTAACGCAGGCGCACCCCGCTTCCGAATTGGACCACACCCTCCATCAGGCTCAGCATAGCATAGGCGGTGCCCTCGTCCATCACCTCGCGGGTCTCGGGCATGAACTCCTCGAGCACGTTGCCGTTGCTGTCCTCGATGCGCGTGACGGCCACCGGTTGGGTATACACTCCGCCATTGGCGAAGGTGGCATTGGCCGCCACCATCTCATACACCGATATGCTGGGGGTGCCGAGGCAGATGCTCGGGAACGGCTCTATATCGGCCGTGATGCCCATCTTCCGCACCAGCTCTATCACAGCCTGCGGCCCGAACTTCTTCATCACAAAAGCAGTGATGTAATTGATCGAATTGGCCAATGCGTATTTGAGTGATACGCTCTGCCCATCGTGTTTGTGGTCGCTGTTGCGGGGTGTCCAGTCCTGCGGCAGTCCGAAACGCTCGCGCTCGAAGGTGACGGGAATGTTGAGCACCTTTTCGCAAGGTGACCAGCCCTCTTGAATGGCCAGTGCATAGACGAACGGCTTGAAGGTGGAGCCCACCTGCCGAGCGCCTTGTTTCACATTATCGTACTTGAAGTGCTTGTAGTTAGGGCCGCCCACCCAAGCCTTGATGAAACCCGTGTGCGGGTCGATGCTCATAAGGCCGCAGCGCAAAAAGTGCTTGTAATACCGCACCGAATCCATGGGCGACATCAAAGTATCGATCTCGCCTTTCCACGAGAACACCTTCATGGCCACCGGTGCATTGAACTCGGCTTTGAGCGAGTCGTCAAAGGGTTTCCATTTCTCTTGATAGGCCTCCCATGCTTCGTCCACATCGGGTGTGATCGACTTCACCTTGTCGCGCAGACCCTGTGCCTTCTTGGCCAGTTTGTCCACCTCGTCCTCCTGGTTCAACTTCTTGGCGCGGTCCACTTCGCGATAGATGCGCTCGATCTCCTGCTGCAACTCGGTCTGCTGGCTCTTCACCTTCCAATAATCCCGGTACAGGTCGCGTATGTCCTGCCGCTCGTCCATCCTGCGGTTGTAGCGTTCGCTGCGCCTCATTCCCTGCTCCATCAGGGTAACAACCTCCTCATCCGAAATCCCCCTGAAAGGAGCCTTGTCATTCGATCTCTGATCCTTGAAGAATTTCTCCTGATGCTCAGTGAGGTGCTTCACCACGGCATACTCGGCATGTTCCTGCAAGCGGCTGTCAATGGTGGTGTAGATGCGTAGCCCATCACGATAGAGGTCGTACGGGGTGCCATCGGGTTTGAAGTGAGTCTCGCACCATTTGGTCATCTCGCCCCGCAGATATTCGCGGAAGTACGTGGCCAGCCCTTCGTTGTGGTCTGTGCTGCGGTACTTGAGGCCCAACGGCAATTGCTTGAGGCTGTCAAATTCGGCCTCGGTGATCAGGCCGTTGCGTTTCATCTGATAGAACACGGTGTTCCTGCGGTCAACCACCATCTCGGGTCGTTTGCGCGGGTTGTAAAGACTGGGGTTCTTCACCATACCCACCAACACAGCGGCTTCCTCAATACGAAGGCTGTCGGGGCTGGTATTGAAATACACCTTGGCCGCGCTCTTGATCCCTACGGCACCATTGATCCAATCAACAGTGTTGAGGTACATGGCCAATATCTCGGGCTTGGTGTACTGCCGCTCGAGGCGGGTGGCAATGATCCACTCGGCCGGCTTCTGGATGGCCGGTCCACCGAATAGGTCGTTGCGGGTGCGGAAAAGGTTCTTGGCCAACTGCTGTGTGAGGGTACTGCCCCCGCCACGCGACCCGGCCAGCATCACAGCACGCGCAAGGCTCTTGAAATCGATACCCGAATGATCGTAAAAGCGCTCGTCCTCGGTGGATACGAGGGCGTTGATCACATTGGGTGATATCTGATCGTAATGGACGTTGCTACGGTTCTGTACGAAATAGGTGCCCAGGACCACTTGATCGGCCGAGATGACTTCCGATGCCAGATTGCTGCGCGGATTCTCGAGTTGATCGAACGTTGGCAGCTTACCCCAAAGATTGATGGAAATGGTCCACAGCAGCAGGGCGATGAGAAGGAACGGACTGGCAAAGAGCACCCAGAACCACTTTACGGGGTTGCCTGCCTGCGGGGTCTTCTTCTTCGGTACGTTCACGCGAATCGCAAATGTAGGATCGGGCCGTGGTCAGCGCTTAGTGGCGGGCCTGATGGCGAGCCCGATGTCCATGATCATGGGCAACTTCTCGCTGCGCATGCCATGACCGATGGTGAACACATAGGTGCCCTGCTTCGGGAACCGTGTGGCAGGTCGGTACAGGATGGAGTTGTCCCAGATATCGCCCAGCCCCTCGCCCAGCCAGCGGCCCGTGGGGTCGGCCAGCAAGCACTCCACGGTGTCGCGCCTTTTAAGGCCCGAAGGCATCTCGGTATCGATGAAAAGATAGAGGTTCGAGAACGGATAGGATCCAGCGTTGCGCACCTCGAGGTAGATGTCGTAGCTGCCAAGGGTGTCAGTCACGGGCACCTCGAAACGTCTGACATCAGTGCGTTCCCACACGTTGTCGGCTATCTCAGAGTTGTCGTGGTAAAGAGTGCCTGTGCCGCAAGCAGCCAGAGCCAAAAGCATTATGCCTACAATGGCCCTTTGCATGGGTCAAGCTTGAGGATTGCCTCCACCGCCCTGTTGTGGGCCGCCACTTGGGCGCGGGCCACCCGGACGTGGGCCACGGTTGCGGTCGCGATTGCGGTTACGGTCGTTGTTGCGCTGACCCTCGGGCCTCGGTCCACCTTGCTGCCCCTGTGGGCGCGGACCGTTAGGCTGATTGCCCTGACGGGGCCCAGCGGCCTGTGCGCCCGGTTGGCCACCCTGTGGGGCATTGGGCTGCCCGCCCGGACGTGGGCCGCGGTCGTTGCGGTCGTTCCTGTTGTCGCGGTTGCCGCGGTTGCGTTTCTTATTGCGGTTGCCACGGTCGTTCTGGTCGCCCGGCTTGCGGTCAAAGCGTGTCAGTTCGTCCTGCCCCACCACATTCTCGTAGGTAGGCTCCTTCACTTCTTGGCGCAGCTTGATGGGTACCAGTTCGCGCACTTTCTCGCCCCGCTTGTTCATTGCGGCATACTCCTTGACCTTCTCGGTGGTGAGAGGGATGAACGTGCCCATGTCGCTCCGCATGGCATACCACATGATGCCTTTGAATATATCGACCTTCATAGGCACCGCCTGTCCCAGCTCGGTCTCGATCTTGGTGCGCTGATCAGGGAAATCCTTGAGCGCATCGAGGTAGGCATCGAGCTCGTAGTTGAGGCAGCACTTCAGTTTGCCGCACTGGCCGGCAAGTTTCTGAGGATTGAGTGACAGCTGCTGGTAACGTGCCGCGCTTGTTGTGACAGTCCGGAAATCAGTGAGCCAAGTGGAGCAGCACAGCTCGCGGCCACAGATACCGATGCCACCCAACCTTCCAGCTTCTTGTCGTGGGCCAATCTGGCGCATCTCGACCCTGATCTTGAACTGGTCGCTGAACACCCGCACAATGTCGCGGAAATCGATGCGGTCCTCAGATACATAGTAGAAGAGAGCCTTGGTGCCATCGCCTTGGAACTCGACATCGGTCATCTTGATATCGAGGCCATGCTCGCGGGCCAAAGTCCGTGCCTTGAAGGTGGTCTCGTCCTCGCGGGCCACTGCAGCGCGCCATGTGTCGATATCCGCCTGAGTGGCGATGCGGAACACCTTGCGCAATTCCTGCCCTGAGAGGTCGGTCTTCTTGCGCTTCATCTGCAGCGGCACAAGGTCACCGGTCAGGCTCACAACACCCACATCGTGGCCCGGACTGGCCTCTACGGCAACCACATCGCCCTCGTGTACGCGCAGCCCATCGGGCAACTTGTAGAAACCTTTCCGAGTGCCTTTGAAACGCACCTCCACCAATGGCTGGCCCTTTTGGCCGCCTGGTGCGCGCATATTGGAGAGGTAGTTGAAAACGCTCAGCTGACCACAAGATCCGCTGGCACAATGTCCCTTATTGCCACATCCACGGGGCGTTCCATCGCCACTGCTACAACTGCTGCACGCCATCCTTTCGCTCTGTGTATGCCCCATACAATTACGGGGCGTGCAAATGTACTCGTGGGTCGACCCTTATCAGGTTGCGAAGTGCTCGTTGGCAGAGGTAGCGACCACGGACCATGGGACTTAGATGACACGGATGATCTTGGATATGAGATGTTGGGGTGATGACAAGACGGGAATCAGACCCTTTAACGCGAATCAGCAATCATCTAATAAGGGAAAGAAAGGTCTTTTGCCAGCTTCTTCTGCGTCCACCCTTCACCTCACGCCCGCTGAAGGGCCGCCTCGCGCAATGCATCAGCAATACTGAGGGTGAGATCTGTGAAGATGATGCGACCCGCCCCGTTGCGCTCAATGTGATAGGCCGCGCGGTCCATCTCGGTGGCTATCCGGCCTGCGTTGCTTGAGTTGATGAAGGGGGCGAACTTGCGCAGGAACTCCTCCTCATCTGGCAATACTGCATCGGGTGGCAGGGTGCCGGTAGGCTTCAGCAACACTTTGCGCAGGGTGCCCAAAGCCTGAGTCAAGAATACGCGTTGAGTCTCTCGGCCCCATTTGGCGAATTCCTCGCTCAGGTTGGCCACCTCCTCCACATTCATAGCGTAGGCAGCCCGCATCCATGCTATGAAAAAGCGCGTGGGGTCTTCAAACAAAGTTGAATCGTGGGCCAGATCCATAGCCACGCGTACGTTGCCCCCGGCCATGTGGGCTATCCTGCGGGCCACAGTGGGCTGCACGACAGCACGTTGCACCAGAGCGGCTTCAACAGCAGCATCGGTAGGGCGGGCCAGCCGCACGGTCTGCACCCGCGACAGGATGGTGGGCAGTATGTGGTCGGCACTCTCGGCTGTGAGGATGAACATGGTGCCGTTGGGCGGCTCCTCCAGGCTCTTGAGCAGTTTATTGGCGGTCTGGTCGTTCATGTGCTCGGCCAGATAGATGATCACCATGCGCATCCGTGCCTCGTACGGCCGGTAGCTCAGGGCGTTGATCACCACCGCGCTATCGCGCACGTTGATGATGCATTTCTTGTTGGCCACGCCAAGGGCATTGCGCCAACCATCGAGGCTCAGGTAGGGGTCATCGAGCACGGCCTTGCGCCACTGGGCCAGAAAATCCTGACTCGACCCTGTGTGGCTGTCGCCAGCGCTGTTGTTGGGATAGATGTAAAGCACGTCAGGGTGCTGTAGCTTGGCGTTCTTGAGGCACGATGGGCATGTGCCGCAAGCCTCATCCTCGCCACGCTGGGCGCATTGTATGTAGCGCGTCATGGCCAATGCCAGAGGCAACGAGCCGTAACCCTCGGCACCGAGCAATAGGAATGCGTTTGGCAGGCGGCCCACGCTGATAGCCGTGCGCAACTTCTGAACCACGGCCTGTTGCCCTATCACATCAGCGAATCTCATTCCGACCCTATCAACCGATGTAAGCCATGCACAGATCGATGGTGGCACGGATGCCCTTGATGTGTGTGCGCTCCATGCCGTGCGAAGCGTGCACACCGGGGCCTATGAGACCTACTCGCAGATCGAGGCCTGCGCGCAGGGCCGCAGAACCATCGCTGCCGTAGAAGGGATAAACATCGCGCTTGAACGGGATGCCGCGCTCGGTGGCGAGACCCACGAGGCGCTTGAACATGGCCGCATCGTAGGGCCCGCTCGAGTCTTTGGCGCAGATGGAGCAGGCGTTCTCGCTGCCCTCGCAGGCATCGCCCACCACGCCCATGTCTATCACCAATAATTCTTCTATGGTTGATGAATAGCCCACCGTGCCTCCGTGGCCCACTTCCTCGTATGTGCTGAAGAACAGTTCTACCGGCACCTTTCGACCCGATGCGGCCAGTTGCCGCGCTACCTCCAACAGCACCAGGCACCCGGCCTTGTTGTCCATGTACCGTCCTTTTATATAGCCCGATGGCGTGAGCTGAAAACGGGTGTCGAACGCCACCACATCGCCATTGCTGATGCCGAGGCGCTCGGTGTCGGACTTGGTGCGCACCTCTTCATCGAGGCGGATGTACATGTTGTCGGTTGTGCGCTCTTTTTTAGGGGTATCCTTATTTGCGTGAGCTGATGGGTCGATGATGAGCAATGTGCCTGTATGAACCCGCCCATCGATGGTGCGGATGCGGCAATACTCGTTCTCGTACCCGTTGAGCGAAAGCCCACCTATCTGGGTCAATTTGAGATGGCCATCGGACCTGATGCCCGCTACCATGCCGCCTAGCGTGTCGATGTGTGCGGCCAACGCCAGTTTCGGTTCGCCACCGAGGGCGCACCGCACAGCACCTTTATTGGTGAACTCGGGCGAATATCCCAGCTTACGCAACTCCTCGGCCACGTAAGCAGTCGCCTCGGCAGTGTGGCCCGATGGAGAGTCTATCTCCACCAGCCTTTGAAGGAAACCGAGGTTCAAATCAGCCATCATATCTCATCGAAATTGATGACTACTTCTGCCGTGCGCGGGTGGGCCTGACATGTGAGCACGAGACCCGCGGCCACCTCGCCATCAGTGAGCGAGTAGTTCTTGGTCATGTGAATCTTTCCCTCCATCACGCGGGCCATGCAGGTGCAGCACACCGCGCCTTTGCAGGAGTACGGCACATCGATACCCGCCTTGGCGGCCGCATCAAGTATTGTGATGCCGTTGTAAGGTACCTCGAGGCTGAACTCGTGGCCATCCATCACCACTGTGACCTGACTGGTGGCATCGTTAGCTACCGTGGTAGCGGCACCGGATTGAGCTGCCTGCCCACCACTTCTATTCTCGGGCGATGAGAACAGTTCGAAATGCACCCGTTCATCGGGCACCCCGAGTGTCCTCAGCGATTCCCGGAGGTCCATCACCATAGCCTCAGGCCCGCACATCATGAATGCGTCCACGGCCTTCGGGTCGAAAATGGAATCTGCATACGCCTTGCACTTAGCCCCATCAATCCGGCCGCAGAAAAGCTCGGCATCAAGATCCTCGCCCGATAGCACATGGAACACGCTGAGGCGGCCCATGTATGCGTTCTTGAGCAGATCGATGCGCCTGCGGAACATGATGCCCGAGCGGTGGCGGTTGCCATAGAACAGGATGAAGCGGCTACCGGGCTCCGTAGCCAGCATATGTTCCATGATGGAGATGATGGGGGTGATGCCGCTACCCGCTGCAAAGGCAACCACCGTGCGCCCAGCAGCAGAGGCGGGAGGCAACGTGAAACGACCTTGTGGGGTCATGGTGCGCAGCACATCGCCCACTTTGAGTGCCGTGGTGGCATGGGTCGAGAACCGTCCGCCATGCACACGTTTCACGCCTACCTGCAGCTCTTGTGCACCGGGCACCGAACAGATGGAGTAAGACCTGCGCACCTCTTCGCTCCCCATCATGGTGCTGAAAGTGAGGTACTGACCGGGGTCGAAACGATATGCATCGAGCAGGGCGGTGGGCACATCGAGGGCTATGACCACGCTGTCCTTGGTATCGTGGTCGGTGCGCTTCACCTTCAGGTCATGAAAAGAGGCCATTCTTTTTTGTCAATGAGCCGCGAAGGTACCAGTTTGGGCGGTGAAGGCGGTACGAGCATTCCGAGTTATGAGCGGTTCTCCCTACTTGCAGTAGGCAGAGCTCTGATCTCTGCAAAAAAAGAAAGGGCCGCACCTTGATGGCGCGGCCCTCTCAACACATTCAATCAGTGCCTATCAACGCAAGAGCGTGATGAAGCCGGTCTGGGTCTTGGTTGCACCACCCTCTGGGGTGATGTTGATCACGTAGTAGTACGTACCTTCCTCAAGTTCAACGCCTGAGTTCGACTTGCCGTCCCACTCCAGAGTGCGGCCCTGACCTTCCCATACCAGATGTCCCCAGCGGCTGAACACATGCATGTACAACATCTCATTGTCGGCACCAGTGATCCACACCATGTCGTTGTAGCCATCGTTGTTCGGTGTGAACGGCTTGGGTACGTCAATGATCACCTGCACTTCTGCGCTACCGGTGGCGGTGGCGCTGCACAAGCCGTTGCTAGCAATGAGGGTCACATCGTACACGCCCTGAGCCATATACATGTGAGCAGGGTTGTTCACCACATCGGTGCCACCGTCTCCGAAGTTCCACTCGAAGGTGTTCGGGTTACCGGTACTGGTGTTGGTGAACTGTACGTTGTTGCCGAGAATCACGATACCGGCCGGGTCGCGGGTGAACGAGGCGATGACAGCCTCAGACACATGCACCTTGATGGCATCGGAAGCAGTGGTGCCGCAATTCACATCCACAGTAACGATGTACTCGGTGATGCCCACGCTTGGCGATACGCTGATGCTGGTGCCGTTGCCGACCACATTACCATCGACCGTCCAAGTGTACGTGGCGCCAGATATCGGGTTCTGAACGGCCAGCACGGTGACGCTGTCCTGGCAGATGAACACATCCGGACCTAGGTCAACTGTGGGTGAAGTGACCTCTGTTACGGTGCGGCAAGCGCTGGCCGAGCAGAAGGCATCGTTCATCAAGGTCACACAGTAGTAGTTGCCGCTGGTCACCCAGATGCTCTGTGTTGTGGCACCGTTGACCCACAGGTAGCTGGTGGCTCCAGTAGCGTTAGCGGTAAGCTGAACGCTGTCGCCTGTGCAGAACACTTCGGCACCGCTTGTGATATCAACCGACACGGTAGGTGCAGGGTTGACCACCACAGATATGCTGCCAGTGGCTGCGCAGCCGCTGTTGCTGGCTGTGGCCTCGAAAGTACCGGTTGCGCTTACCCAGATACTTGCGGTGGTCTCGCCCGTGTTCCAAACCACCATGGTAGCATCGGTGGTGGTGGCAGTGAGCTGGATGCTGTCGCCCTCGCAGAAGGGTTGTGCACCAGCGGTGATATCCACGCTCACTGTCGGGTTCGGGTTAACTATCAAGTCAATGCAGCTCACAGTGGCGCAACCATTGGCATCCTGCACACTCACGCAGTAGGTGCCGGTGACACTCACGGTGGTGCTCTGTGTCATATAGCCATTGGTCCAGATCCACGATGTTCCGGTAGCAGAGTTGGCGGTGAGGCCCACAGTGTTGCCTTCGCAAGTCGGGTTCGTACCGCTGGTCACATCCACACTCACCACTGGTGGCTCATTCACACCTACGCTGATGCTGCCGTTGCCAGCGCATCCGTTGGTGTCGTTCACCGTCACAGTGTATGTGCCGGCTGCGGTAGCCCAGATGCTCTGGGTAGTGGCACCGTTGCTCCAGCTCCAACCGGTGGCTCCAGTGGCCTGTGCGGTCACCTGCACGCTGTCGCCTGCGCAGAACGGATTGTCTCCGGCTATCACAGTCACATCGACCGGAGGTGTTGCAACAACATTCACTGCAAGCTCAGCGAAGTTCTCGCAGCCATTGGCATCAACCACGTTCACACGGTAGGTACCTGTGGTATTCACCCAGATGCTCTGATCGGTAGAACCTGTTGTCCACTGGTAGCTGCTGGCAGTAGCCGATACAGCGGTGAGTTGCAGGCTGTCGCCCTGGCACAATGGGTTGGTGCCAGATGTGATATCGATAGCCACTGTGGGCAGATCGTACACATCTATGCTGATGGTATCAGCACTGCTGCAGCCATTGAATCCGACAATCTCCACAGTGTACTCACCGGCAGTGCTCACAGTGATGGTCTCGGTGGTCTCACCGGTGCTCCACAGGTAGGTGAGCGCTTCGGGGGCATTCACACCCAATACAACTGTAGAACCTGCGCATAGCGGATTGATACCGCTAACCAACTCGATATCAAGACCCGGTGTACCGCTCAGGTTGAGGGTGATGTCGTCAGAGTTGCTGCAACCGTTGATGTCAATCACACTCACACTGTAGGTACCGGTATCGCTCATGCTCTGTGTTGTGGCTCCATTGCTCCAACTACAGGTGTCGCTTGTGCATCCTGAACCGCTGGCAGTTGTGCTCCCGACATTCCCATTTGTGCAAGAACCATTGGTCGCTGAGCAACTGACTGAAGGAATTGTCTTAACCGTCTTGGTCACCTCGTTCGAATCGGCCCAATTGGTAAAGGTGCCTTGTCTCGCAAGGCGTCTGTACACCATTGAAACCGTAATGGAAGTCGGGTCAAAAGTGGCCGATGTGGCACCCGAGACCGTGGCCCATGTTCCCCCAACGGTCTTCTGTTCCCACATGTAATAAATGGTGCCGCTCCCTCCGGATGGGTAGGTCACATTTGATATGACCGATGGGTCAAAGCTCCCACAGACGCTCTGGTTGCCCGAGATGCTACCTGGAGCAGCGCAACTGCCGCAGGCATTGGCATCGAGTACGGGTGCCACTGCCAGCCACAGGGCTGCTGCAATGGTGCCGAGCGAGAGTATGGAGCTGAATTTTCCGGAGGTGTAATTATTCCTCATTATCCCTTGAAATCGGATGGAATTGAAATGCAAAGACCTCTAAAGCTAAGGGCGCACCGAAACGTGCATAGCGTCTCCTTGTTACAGGAAGACCACATGTATTTACGCATAGACACGGACATAGCCCCCAATATTTAGGGGGTCGCGAATATACCGCGGGGCTTAATGTAATATTTATATCGATGAGTGGCACAGGAAGGCCTATGAACGCCCTTCCTGTGCCTCAAGATCAGGCCTATTTGATAAGGCTGATAAATCCAGTCCTGACCTCTTTTCCGCGGTTATCGATCAGATCCATATACAAGATGTAGTAGTAGGTGCCAGCCTCGAGCTCCTTGCCCGAATTGGTGCGCCCATAGAAACGCAAGTCATTGAAACCCATACCTTCCCACACCTTGGCACCCCAACGGTTATACACCTCAGCCAACATGTGGTTAGCAAATGTGTTGGTGAACCAGACATAGTCGTTCACGCCATCATTGTCAGGGGTAAGCGTGTTGGTTATGGTGAACAGCGTATCGAGAGTGATCACTTTCAAGATGCTGTCCATGCAACCATCAATAGAGGTGATCACCATCTGAACCTCATACTGACCATGCGTTGCGAAGATGTGAGTCGGGTTCTGTTGGGTCGAGGTAGCTCCATCGCTGAAGGTCCACGCCCAGCCAGTGATCACATCATTCGGCACGCTGATATCGTTGAAGAGCGCAACCGAACCTATGTCATTACCCACCTGCTCGAAGTCAGGCACAGGCAATACTGCGATGTTCACAGTCACCTCATCGGTAGCTGTGATAGTGCAGCCCGGTACACTGGCTGTGAGTGTGTAGGTGGTAGTGGCCGATGGCGACACGATGTTCTCTTGACCGACCACACCGTTGTCCCAATTGAGCACCGCGTTGCCGCTACCGAACAGTTGGGCAGTATCGCCCGGACAGATGGTCACATCAGGCCCTGCAACTGCCACCGGACCGGGTATGGTCGCAATAGCAACCACATTGCTCGAATCGGTGCATCCTGGGGCATTGGTCACCATAACAGAGTATAGGCCAGCCTCGGTCACATCAATGGACTGACCTACCGCCTGGGTATTCCAGAGGTATGTGCCTCCTACGATCAGATTTGCCTCTATCGTGGCCACTTCGCCAACACAGATGGTGTCTGGGCCCACCACCGAGATGTTCACATCGGGCGGGGCGTTGAATATGACCGGGATGCTTGCCTGATCAGAGCAGCCATAGGTATTGGCCACGGTCACAGCATACACTCCTGTCTCCCATACATCGATAATCGTTTCTGTAGAACCGGTGCTCCACAGGTAGGTGCAGTTCAGAACAAACGAGGCACCCAATGTCACTGTGTCGCCAAGGCAGAACGGAGGTCCCTGTTCGGGGGCGATGAACACCTCTGGCGATGGCAGTACCGTAATGGTCTGAGCAGCGGCAGCGGCACAACCATTGGTGTCGAGTATGCTCACCGAATAGATGCCAGATTGGGTCACGGTGATAGTCTGTGTCGTAGCACCGTTACCCCAGAGGTAACTCTGACCCTCGGTCGCTGTCAGGTCAACGCTGTTGCCTGAGCAGAAGGCCGTGTTGCCGCTCACCGAGATGCCAGCTAATGTCTGCGTGAAGTAAGACACGCTCACCGTGTCGCTCTCGGCCATGCAACCGAACGGATCGGTAAGACGCACCCAGAACATCCCTGCGCTGAGCGTATTGATGTCGGTGGTGGTTGCTCCGTTGCTCCACAGGATGCCATCGGTGGCGTTCACACTGAGCGTTACAAGCGTACCTGGGCAGACCGTATCAGCCGGAGCCAACGATATGGCAGGAACAGGCGCCACGTGGGTAACGACATCCTGCGTGGCTGAAGTACCCGTGCAACCGAAACTGTTGGTCACAGTGACGCTGTACGACCCCGTGGTGTCAACCTCGATCATCTGCGTGGTCTCGCCTGTGCTCCACAGAAAGCTGTTGAATACACCTGTTGTGAGCAACAGTGTCTCGTAGGTGCAGATATCAAGATCGCCAGAGGCCTGGATCAATGGGGTCGGGCTCGGATTCACGAACACCATCACCCCGGCACCGGCAGGTGAGCAGCCATTGATATCGGCCACTTCGAGCGAGTAGAACCCTGTCTGGGTCACAACGATGCTCTGTGGCGTCTCGCCCGTATTCCAGGCATATGAAGCCCAGCTGTCGGCTGTGAGTGTAACACTTCCGCCAGAGCAGAAAGTGGTCGGCCCATCGGCAGAGATGGTAGGTGGCGTGGTCGGGTTATCATTCACGATCACTGTAACCACGGCCATGCCCGGACAACCATTGGCATCTGTGACATTCACCACATAATTACCTGATTGAACAATGGTTATCTCACTCACATTGGCTCCGGTGTTCCAGAGGTAATCAACTCCGCCCGATGCGGTCAGTGTCACTTCGCCACCCACACAGAATGTGGTTGGGCCATCGGGGGTGATGATCACAAATGGGTCTGCGAATTCTTCCACAGCAACCGTACCCGTACCGATGCAACCGAACATATCGGTGACAGTGACGGTGTATGAACCGGTCGAATCGACCGTGATGGTCTGCAAGGTCTCACCCGTGTTCCACAGGTAGAAGGCGTTGGGCGAGCAGGTAAGCTCTACCTGGCCACCTTGACAGAATGATGTCGGGCCACTGGCTGTGACGGTAGCGGTCGGATTGGTGAGAACGAACACGGCCTCGTTTGAGGTGATGTTCGAGCATCCGTTGGCATCGGTAACGGTCACGTTGTATGAACCTGTTGTGGTCACCACAATGCTCTGTGTCGTCTCACCGGTGCTCCACAAGTAGCTCGCACCTGCCGAGGCGGTCAAGGTCACGCTTCCGCCATCGCAGAATGTGGTCGGACCATCGGCAGTGATGCTCGGTGTCGGCAGCGGATTCACCACCACATCCACAGGGTCAGATACGGTTGAACAGTTGTTCACATTGGTCACTGTAACGGTGAATGTACCTGTGCTGGCAACGGTGATCTGATCGGTGATATCGCCCGTTGACCACTGGTAATCTATACCACCTGTGGCGGTCAGAGTCACCGTTCCACCGATGCAGAACTCAGTCGGACCGCTAGCCGATACAGTCACTATCGGATTGTCGTTCGTGAACACGTTGGTCGATGAACTTGAACCAACACAACCGAATTCATCCGTCACAGTGACAACGTAATTGCCAGATGTAGATACTGTGATCTCTTGTGTGGTCTCGCCCGTGTTCCAGAGGTAAGACGATGCTGTGCTCGAAACCAAGGTCACGCTTCCGCCAACGCAGAATGTTGTTGGTCCAAGTGCTGTGATAGTTGGCACAGGCGATGGGATGACCTGCACACTCACTGGGGCCGAGGCACCTGTACAACCGTTCGCATCGGTCACACTCACCACATACAATCCTGTGAGGTTCGCGCTTATGGTCTGGCCGGCCAGCACCGCACCATTTGCTGCATCTAGCCTGTCAACAGGGCCACTGAAGAGGCGAAAATCAGTCGGCTCGGAGGCTATTGACGCATCACCGTTCGACAGCGTTGGCGCCAAGAGGCCGATCACTGATGTGGCAATAAGTAAACATTTTCTCATAATCTACTGATTATTAAATCCTTTTATCAATCGCGAGCACTACGCGCCTTAACCTTCAATGTTACTGATGAGCAGGCAGCCATTGGTCGTAATTCAACGGATCAATGACCAACTTCGAAGAACGTACATGCCCTTATCAAGAAACCAGACAAAAAGACCCGATAAGATCGGGATCTCAGCTCGGTGCATCATGCAGTTTTGAACAGTAGGACCTTGAATTCCGCAGCCCTCATCCGAACGGCCCGTTACTAACTTGCAGCCCCCATTCAGAAACCCATCCGAAAAGACCATGTCACGCAATGTTGTGCTGATCGATGGTGCCCGCACACCCTTCCTGAGGGCTGGCACCGATTACTTCGACCTGATGAGCTACCAACTCGGAGCTTTCGCCATCAAAGGCGTGATCGATCGCACGGGCCTCGACCCCAAAGTGGTGAGCAACGTGATCATGGGTTCGGTGATTCACAACCTGAAGACCCCGAACGTGGCCCGTGAGGCTGCTCTGACAGCCGGCATACCTCAGAATGTGCCGTGCCACACGGTGTCGCAGGCATGCATCTCGGCCAACCAGGCCATTGCCAGTGCCTACGAACTCATTGCCAATGGGCGGGCCGATGTGGTGATAGCCGGTGGCACCGAATGCACCAGCGACACGCCCATCGTGTTCCGCAAGGCCATGCGCAAGAAGCTTTTCAAGGCGCAGAAACTGAACGGACTGGGCGACACGCTCAAGTTCATCATGTCGTTGCGGCCCATGGATTTTACGCCTGACCGTCCGGCCGTGGCCGAGTTCCTCACCAACCGACTGATGGGCGAGGACTGCGAGACCTTGGCCGCCCGGTTCGGGGCCACCCGCGAGGAGCAGGACGACATTGCGCACCGGTCGCATACCCTTGCGGACAAAGCGACCAAAGACGGCACCTTGGCCAAAGAGATCGTTCCGGTCGAACTGCCGCCCAACTTCAAACCGATAGCCACTGACAACGGAATCCGGGTGGCCGACCGCGACAAGCTGACCAAACAGAAACCCGCATTCGTGAAACCGCATGGCACCATCACGGCTGCCAACGCATCGTTCCTTACCGATGGCGCAGCTGCAGTGCTTCTCATGAGCGAGGACAAGGCCAGAGAACTCGGCCTCACACCCAAGGCCCGCATTGTCGATTACGCATTCACCGGGCAGGACATCTGGGAAGAACTGCTGCTCGGCCCAGCATACGCCATCAGCAAAGTACTGAAGGACAACAATCTGGAACTTGGCCAGATGGATGTGGTGGAGCTGCACGAGGCTTTTGCCGGCCAAGTGGTGGCCAACCTCAAAGCATTGGCATCAGAAGAGTTCGGAAAGAAGAACCTGGGGCGCGACAGAGTCGTGGGCAAGGTGAACATGGACCGCCTGAACAGTTGGGGCGGGTCGCTGAGCATAGGTCATCCGTTCGGGGCCACCGGGGCGCGATTACTTACAACGACCGCCAACCGCCTCATTGCCGAGAACGGCCGATATGGGATCCTTGCCGCCTGCGCTGCCGGAGCGCATGGGCATGCCATGATCGTTGAGCGATTGTGAAATTGACGGCAGGGCCATTATCAATAATGCATTGCCATGTTTGAAGATAGAGAACCCGTTATTCGAAAGAATCTGGAAGGGGAATGGATTGAAATGATCGGGGCGGACAACGGGCCATCTCGGTTGAATATAAGCAATGGCGTTTTCAAAGGCAGATTCATAACAACTGAGATTGGCCTTGACGAGGTACTCGAAACTGATATTCTACTCGGCCTTGTAAGCAATTCTTACCATTTAGGGCCTCGCAAGTATTTGCTGAGTCTTGTAAGTGGCCGCTATCTGGTTCTGCAAAAGCCTAAAAACCCAACGTTCCCTTTGGAGGAGTTCGAATGGCAAATGATTTTCACACAAAGAGAATAGCGATCACCTTTAGCATGCGAACTCAACAGCCCCGTGGCTTGATAAGTAGTTGAAGATCTGGTTGGTTCAGATGTGGTTTAGAAGATCATTGGTATGTTTCTGAGTTCGCTCTGAATAAAAGAGTCACTTTCCTCAGAGATCAGGTCATTATCAGTGTCTTTGGGCACATGCAAGCGGAAAACCCTAACACTCTTTGACCCGAATCCCTTTTCCATCCCACCTTTGTCCCTTTACTGAATCTGTGAAAAGCCATGAAAAACAACTCCCCATTCTTGCTCAGCTTTTCGCTCCTTTTCTCCCCTACCCTTTTACAAGCCCAAATCCAAATTCCGCAATACAATGTGGGCGAATACCGCAACGAGGTGGTGTTCGTGGGCTCATACGGCTCGCCAGGCTATTGCAATTTTAGCGATGGGCTTGATTTTGTGCTGAACCTTCAACAGTTGGTCTTCCCGACAGGGATGACCTTGGCGGTCGTCATAGACCCGACTGTGCCAGCAAACCTCAACCTGACTGCTGGCTGGGGCGGGCCTATCAATGTGGGCGACAGCATCATCATCACCCCAAGCTAATACACAGCGGGCATTGCCGCATTGGCCGCTGGCACAATCAATTTCCATGTCACTGCATCGGGCACCCCTACCATTGCTGGCGAGACATACCCGTGCTGGATCGATCAGCTGATGACACTCTCGGACTGCAACAACACATGGCAGCTTCTGGCTGGAGAAAGCCTCGTACCTTGTGTAGTACAAGCACCCCAATCAGTATCAGATCATTCCTTTGATGATCTAATTCAGATAAAAGGAAACTCAATTGAATGGAAAGGAAAAAGTGATATTACCATTGATATGATATCGATTGATGGCAGGGCACTCATCGACCCGACAGAACTTACTATAAACGTCAGATTGAATGTGCCCCAATGGGCCACAGGAACATACATCATTCGGGCCTCTGACGGCCAGAATCATTGGCATCGCCTCATCAACAGAAACTGAGATCATTCATTGAAAATGCGCTACTACGAGATTGAGAATCGCAACGGAATTGCGGTTGTTTGGCTTGACCAAGAGGGAGAGAAGATCAACAAGGTGTCGCCAGCGGTGATCGAGGCCTTCGGGCCGCTTTTCGATCAACTGGAAAAGGACAGCTCCATACGCGGGGCGGTGCTGATCAGCCGGAAAAAAGATTTCATAGCCGGGGCAGACATTGAGGCTTTCGCCCATGTGAAAAAGGCAGGCGATTGGGCACCCATCTCGCGGCAGGGCCATGCTCTGCTCGAGCGGATGGAACGCAGCCGCAAACCCATTGTGGCCGCCATAAACGGGGCCTGCCTGGGTGCGGGAACCGAGATCGCTCTGGCCTGCACGGCCCGCATCGCATCAGATAGTCCGAAGACGCACATCGGCCTGCCCGAGATCAAGCTGGGCCTACTTCCCGGTGGCGGTGGCACGCAACGGTTGCCGCGCCTCATCGGTATCCAAAAGGCGTTGGATATGATGCTCACGGGCAAGAACATCTTCGCCCGCAAGGCAAAATCGATCGGATTGGTTGACCGAACCGCCAGCAAAGAAGCGCTGCTCGATGCCGCCATCTACTTCTGCAACGAACTGACCAAAGCCCCATTGAAACGGCCCGACAGGCGCTCGGCCATGGAAAAAGTGCTGGAGGAGAACCCGATCACGCGCAACATCATCTTCAAAAAAGCGAAGGAGATGGTGAGCCGCCAGACCAAGGGCAACTACCCAGCGGCCTACGAGATTCTGGAATGTGTGCGCATAGGCATGAGCCAAGGCGCCAAAGCGGGTTACGCGGCAGAGGTGGAGCGGTTCGAGAGGTTGATCATGACCGATGTGAGCCGCCAGCTCATCGGCATATTCTTCGCCATGACCGATATGAAGCGCAACCCGATGGCCGACAAGGTGCGCAAGACAGACACCATTGCCATGCTGGGCGCGGGTTTCATGGGCGCAGGCATTGCCGAGGTGAGCGCGGCCAAAGACATACGTGTGTTGCTCAAAGACATCAAGCAAGAGACCGTCTCATCGGGAAAGAAGACCATCTGGGCCAACTTGAGCAAGAAACTGAAGGCCAAGGCCATGACCCAGCTCGATGCCGACCGTATGATGAACCGCATTGTAGGTCAGCTCGATTACGCCCATTTCGATAAGGCGCAGGTGGTGATCGAGGCGGTGTTTGAGGACGTGAACATCAAACGGAAAGTATTGGCCGAATGCGAGGCGGTGATGGCCCCCGATGCCATTTTCGCTACTAACACCTCGGCACTGCCCATCCACGAGATCGCATGCGATGCCAAGCGTCCGGGCCAAGTGATCGGTATGCACTACTTCAGCCCCGTGCCAAAAATGCCGCTGCTCGAGATAGTGGTGACCGACAAGACCGAAGACTGGGTGACGGCCACCTGCCTCGACCTGGGCATTCGCCAAGGCAAAACCTGCATTGTGGTGAAAGATGGCCCGGGCTTTTACACTACCCGCATTCTGGCACCGCTGCTGGGCGAGGCCCTCAACATGCTCGATGAAGGGGCCGATGCCCTCCAGATAGACCGCGTGATGACCAAGTTCGGTTTTCCCGTAGGGCCCATAACCCTGATGGACGAAGTGGGCATTGACGTTGGCGCACACATCATGAGTGGCGAGCTGATGCAGCACTTCATTGCCTCGCGCAAGGGCGTGAAGGCATCGCAGGGCCTAAAGCGCATGTACGATGCCGGCTGCCACGGCCGCAAGAACGGCAAGGGTTTCTACGCCTATGACGAGAAGGGAAAGAAGATCCGCGGCAAACTCAACCCCAACCTCTACGACCACTTCGGTGGGCCGCAGCGCAAGCAGTTTGACGACCGCGAGATGTACGAGCGCATCGGCATGAGCATGGTGAACGAAGCCGCACTGTGCCTACAAGAAGGCATTGTGGCCACCCCACGCGATGGCGACATCGGGGCGGTGTTCGGCCTCGGTTTCCCACCGTTCACGGGCGGGCCGTTCCACTACATGGACAGCCTCGGCCTGCACAACACCAAAGAGATATTTGACCGCCTCATGCAGAAGCATGGCGAGCGTTTCACTCCCGCTCAGATCATAGTGGACATGGCTAAGGAGGGGAAGAAATTCTACTATGCTTCCCTCCTACCCTTTCCAGCAAAAAAGTCCACGTAAAAGCCTGCAGCGGCATCACGCCCGCTTTGTGGCCTCATGCCAAGCGCAGTAGTCGCGGGTAACCAGAGTCGATTCTGGTTTAGGGGGAATTCATTCAAGGCTTTAGCAATACCAGGTCACAACGGGATATTCCCGTGCTTCTTCTTGGGGAGTTTATCCACCTTGTTGTGGAGCATGGCGAATGCACGGATCAGTTTCTCACGGGTCTGAGAGGGCATGATCACTTCATCGACATAACCCCGCTCAGCAGCGCGATAAGGATTCGCGAAATGCTCGAGGTACTCTGCCTCTTTCTCCTTCAGTTTGGCATTGGGGTCAGCGGCACTTTTTATCTCAGCCCGGAAAATGATCTCGGCCGCGCCCTTAGCGCCCATCACAGCTATCTCGGCCGTGGGCCAGGCATAATTCATATCGGCCCCGATGTGCTTGCTGTTCATCACATCATAAGCACCACCATAGGCTTTGCGCGTGATTACCGTTATGCGCGGCACAGTGGCCTCGCTGAAGGCATATAGGAGTTTGGCCCCATTGGTGATGATACCGTTCCACTCCTGATCGGTACCGGGCAAAAAGCCGGGCACATCTTCAAACACCAGAAGCGGGATGTTGAAACAGTCGCAGAAACGAACGAAACGGCCACCTTTCTGCGATGCCTTGATGTCCAGAACGCCCGCCAAGACAGCTGGCTGATTGGCAACGATGCCTATGCTACGGCCCGCCAATCGGGCGAAGCCCACAACAATGTTGTCGGCAAAATCTTTATGGACCTCAAGGAAACTGCCCTCGTCCACCACCTCGGCTATCACATCCTTTATGTCGTAGGGTTGATTGGCATTGTCGGGCACCACATTATCGAGTGCTGGGCGTTTCTCATCGCTGGGCTGATAAGGCAGCGCAGGGGCCTCGTCCTCGCAGTTCTGCGGCATGTAGCTCAGAAGCCTCTTGATATGCACTATGCAGTCGGCATCGTTGGCACAGGCAAAATGCGTGACCCCGCTCTTGGTGCTGTGGGCACTGGCACCGCCAAGGTCCTCGCTCGTCACATCCTCGTGGGTCACGGTCTTCACCACGTTGGGGCCGGTGACGAACATGTAGCTCGTGTCCTGCACCATGAGGATGAAGTCGGTCAATGCGGGGGAATACACAGCCCCGCCTGCACATGGTCCCATGATGGCCGATAGCTGCGGCACAACGCCCGATGCGCGTGTGTTGCGGTAAAAGATGTCGGCATATCCACCGAGGCTCACAACTCCCTCCTGAATTCGCGCCCCGCCCGAATCGTTCAGTCCGATCACTGGGCAGCCGTTCTGCATAGCCAAGTCCATGATTCGGCAGATCTTGCCAGCGTGGGCCTCGGCCAATGAGCCACCGAACACCGTGAAATCCTGAGCGAAAACATAAACCGTGCGGCCATCAATGGTACCATAGCCGGTGACTACGCCATCGCCAAGGAACTGATGCCGTTCAAGCCCGAACTCGGTGCTGCGGTGCGTGACGAACATGCCCATCTCCTCAAAACTACCGACATCCATCAGTAGGCTGATGCGTTCGCGGGCGGTGAGTTTTCCCTTGCTGTGCTGTGATGCGATGCGTTCGGCACCGCCACCGGCCATGGCCTCGTCCTGTTTTACGCGGAGTTGTTCTATCCTGTTGCTCATCAATGCTTGAATTTGGGCGGGGCAAAGGTGCGAACGCAAAGCCCGCCACTCTGCATCTTTGCCGCATGGCACGCATACTCACGGGCATTCAGAGCACAGGGAGACCGCACCTTGGCAACATCTTAGGCGCCATCAGGCCCGCCATAGAGCTTTCGCGCACCCCGGGCAACGAGGGTTTTTACTTCATTGCCGACCTGCACTCGCTCACCACGGTGAAAGATGCGGCACAGCGCACCGAGAGTGTAGATGCGGTGGCTGCGGCCTGGGTGGCGTGCGGTTTTGATACCGACAAGGGTGTTTTCTACCGCCAGAGCGATATACCCGAGGTGTGCGAGATGACCTGGCACCTCTCGTGCTTCACACCTTTCCCGATGTTGGCCAACGCCCACTCGTTCAAGGACAAGAGCGACCGCCTGGCTGATGTCAATGCGGGCCTGTTCACCTACCCGGTGCTGATGGCCTGCGACATTCTGATGTACGATACTGATGTGGTTCCCGTGGGCCGCGACCAGCTCCAACATCTGGAGATGACCCGCGATATGGCAGGGGCGGTCAATCACCGTCTGGGTGCCGAAGTTCTGCGGGTACCGAAGGCGAGCATCCGCGAGGATGTGATGGTCGTGCCTGGCACCGATGGGCAGAAGATGAGCAAGAGCTACGGCAACATCATCGACATCTTTCTGCCGGAGAAGGAATTGCGCAAACAGGTGATGAGCATCGTTACCGATAGCACCCCACTTGAGCAGCCCAAAGATCCCGACTTATGCAATGTCTTCAATATCTATAAGTTGGTGGCCACTTCGGCACAGACCGCTGAGATGCGCGAGCGATACACGGCCGGTGGTTATGGTTACGGCCACGCGAAGCAGGCCCTGTTCGAGGTATTGCTTCACGGATTCGCTTCGGAACGTGAAGTCTTTAACAAGTTGATGGATGACAGAGCAACCTTGCACGCCATGCTGGCAAAAGGGGCCGATAAAGCGCGACCCATAGGGCTTGGAGTGCTGAAGAGGCTACGCACAGCGCTCGGCTATGAAAGCTGAGGCATAAGTGCCACCAAAGCCAATAGCACAAGCAGTGCATCGGCCAGCCAAGGGTTACTCACACCTTTCACCAAACGTGCGTAGACAATGGCCAATGGCACAGCCAGCACTGGAGCCACTAGCACAGACCGGCCGCGCATCACGATGAACATGGGCACGGCCACTACCAACAACAACAGCAGCACCGAAATGAACGTGCGTTGACGTACCGGCCCAGTACCGCTATTGATCACTGCTCCGGCTACTGCCAAGGCACCGAGGCCGAGCGCCAGATAATGCGAACGGTCAATGCCAAGGTCGCTCAGATGGGTAGTCATGCGGCCTAACCCGTGGATGGACTCCGCTACAGGCGCACCGCTGAGCAGGATGTATGTGAACCAGACGATGAGCGGGAGCATGGCACCGCTCAAGAGCACCCCCATCTCACGCAGATTGAAAGGCCTGATCACCCATAATGAGACCATGAGCCATGGCATGATCAGTATGCCCCAGCGCTCGCCAAGGAGCAGGATTCCGGCCCCCACCCCCACATGGAACAGTGCTGCACCCACAGCAGACACCCCGTAGGTGGCATACATGGAGGCACAGAGCCCAACCGCCAATGGTGCGACAACAGCCGGTATCAGGGCACAATCATTGCGGAGCACCAAAAGGCTGAGACAGGCTGCGATGAACGTGACCAGATTACCATCAGCAAGGTCATAGGACGTGGCCAATATCCTGATGCTGATGATGAGGGCCAGATGGGCTGCCACAGCAGCAAGTGGCTGCCATAGACTTCCGCAGGCGTACCAAGCGTTCCCGACCACCACGGCATTGTGCTGACCGTAATGCAGAACCCCGACCCCTACCACCATCAGAGCCATGAGCACCAGTCCGAGCGGTGTGTTCCTGTCAAGTGCCTTGCGCAGCATGAGGCAAAGGTGCGCACTTGTGTCAGAATAGTGACTAGGCTTGG
>Ga0169931_10003512_pt1 | contig 24811 bp, 24 predicted proteins | sample Kivu_15m_20L_FD_129675 | JGI IMG/M metagenome (GOLD analysis project Ga0169931, IMG submission 129675) | Freshwater microbial communities from Lake Kivu, Western Province, Rwanda to study Microbial Dark Matter (Phase II) - Kivu_15m_20L... | ecosystem: Environmental > Aquatic > Freshwater > Lake...
ATGTATTGTAGTTGCTCACTTCAAATAAAAATTCCTCGGAATCATCGGATCATTGCCATTCCCGTCATTCATCATCCATCTCTACAATTGAGGACAATTATCGATGACGTCACATCCAGCAGGACTGAGAATAAATCAATTTTATAAAGGTCGCACGACTACAACTGTCCATTATAAATTGGTGATACGATATTTGGTTGTACAGTAATATCAGCCGCGGTATGTAGCCTACAGTACCTGTATAATACGTAGCGGTCAGCCCTTATCGGCGTATATTTTAAATAACTCGGTAAAGAGTAAAGATGAGCTTACCCAGAAATGAGAATCTCGTTATTACGGTGTGTGATCATCATCAGTTGGAATCAACATCACTCAAACCATTAATATTCATAAGATGATTTATGGGATCCACCGAATAAAGGAGCTCACCGCCGCTAACCTATGGTACATTTTGATGGCGGTTGCCCTATGTTATTTCATCAAGTATCGATGTAAGTCTATATAAAGGATTTGAACGTTAATTTTTTAGTCATGGCTGCATTGAATATACTCTATGACATTCCTTAACAATTAGACATGGAACCATATCTTGAAAAGATTCATCTCGAGGCATCTTATGATGAAGCCATGGCACCAGAACGTGTTGAGTTATTGGATCATGATCAGAATAGAGTTCGTGAAAAACAACAAGAAGAGGCACAAAGACAGGCTCTTCTAGCACAAGAAAAAGCTAGAAAAAAGAAGTTTGAAGCAATTCAACAAAGATTAATACGTGTGGAGAAAAATATCAGTGGACAACGATTAGGAGGAACTTCTTCAGGGACAGTTAAACGCCATTGAACAGCGAGCATATCGATGATCGGAAACTGATTTTATACAGCATTCCTCATTGATTAAGGCTTAGGATTATGGCTACTATGATTTGACACAACATGTGGTACAATTTTCTAAAACAAGAGAACGATTGATATTCGAAAAACGTCCATGTGGAATACTTTGTAAGGAGAGGACTCTTAAAAATTAGATAACCAGAAAGATTTCGGTATTGTGCCTCTGTTCTCGATGCCCTTACTGATACCATTTTTTTATATTTGGAATTCAAACAAATCAACAAGTATACCAAGATATTTCAGAATGCCAAAAGTGCTTCGTTACCCAGCCTTGGCAACCAGCAGATACATCAGTAAATGTGAATATGGTCAATCCGTGACAAGCTCGTTGATCGTGCTTTATGTATTCGCAGTATGTCGCATGACGTGTTTCGCAAATAATAAAAGTGAACGCGAGGAAGACGACGAGAGGCTGTTTCTCTAACACCGCTGATCCTCTTATGTAGCTTGCATTCATTAATTGTGATTCTCTCCATCGAGAGTAATTCATACTATATTTATCTACGCAACTCTTTGAACCCTAAGATATGAGATTACTTTCAGTTTTTGTTTGTACCTCTCTTCTTGCGCAGTGCCTTGGATTCATGCAAAATGTGATACCATCGACTAAAGTTAGACCCTCGAAAGCTTTACACATCTCCCCTATCTATGAGCCCACGTTAATATATTCATCCAAACTTTACATGAATGTCGTAGAAGACTTTTTATCTGGTACCGATAAGACCGCCCGTAAGGCTGAGAATGACAAATATATTGCAACTCTGATGAAACGTGTAACTCGAATTAATGAGCTTGAGGCGACCATAGAAGAATTGGCAGATGATGAGCTTGTGGGGAAAAGTAATGAATTTCGAAAAAGGTTAAGCTCGGGCGAGGATATTAACGGTCCTATTTTAGAAGAAGCTTTCGCCGTTGTTCGCGAGGCTGCATGGTAAGTCTTGGTGTAACAGAGTCTTCGTATCACATCAATATAGTTTCCTTATCGTGAATGTATCCTCGACACGTTTCAAGGAGAGTTTTGGAATTACGACATTATGATGTACAATTAGTCGGTGGTTTTATATTGCATGATGGTCGAATTGCAGAGATGGCCACAGGAGAAGGAAAAACTCTCGTTGCTACATTACCCTGTTATATCAACGCTCTTACGGGTAAATCTTCCTTTGTAATTACGGTAAACGACTATCTAGCTAGGCGTGATATGGAAAAAATGGGACAAGTTTATAAATTTCTTGGTTTAACTGTGGGACTGATTCAATCAAACATGAACGAGGATGAACGTAGAAAGGCGTACTCGTGCAATGTCGTTTACGTGACAAACTCGGAACTTGGTTTTGATTTTTTACGTGATCATTTGGCACTGAGTCCAGCGCAAACAGTTTTACCCAGTAGCTTTAGTGATGGAAAGTTTGATAGTTTTTGCGTTGTTGATGAAGCTGATTCTGTTTTTATCGATGAGGCCCGAACGCCTCTCATCATTTCTAAACAAGTCCCCGCCCCTGCTCCAAAATATAAAGTATCCAATACCTTGGCGAATGCTTTGAAGAATAAAGTTCACTATGATGTCGATGAAAAGAACAAAAATGTCATTCTTAACGAGAGAGGGTATCGTGATGCTGAAAACGCCCTTGGTATTAAAAGTCTTTTTGAAATGCCTGCTGATGGTAGTGGCGCATGGGCACCGTATATCATGAATGCCGTCAAGGCCAAGGAACTTTTTAAAAAAGATGTTGATTATAGTATTATTATGAACGGGGATCAAAAAGTCGTTATTGGTATTATTGATGCCTTCACTGGACGTGTCTTAGATGGCAGAAGATGGAGTGATGGATTACATCAAAGTATAGAGGCGAAAGAGGGTATTGATGTGAGCCAACAGAGTAAAGTTATTGCTAAGGTTACCTATCAGGTTCGTTTCTGGTAGTTTCTCTGGCTTCCTTAACTCGCAATCATAGAACTTACAACTCTCATCCTTTTGACATAGGCCTTATTCCGTCAATTTTCGCGTTTATCCGGAATGACTGGTACAGCCATGTCAGATGCACTCGAATTACTTACAACTTACGGTCTTGTTGTAACCCCAGTTCCCACAGCTCTTCCTCTGGCTCGTCGTGATTATCCCGATGTAGTATTCAAAACGAGGAAGGCAGCGAATAACGCCTTGATAAATGAGGTAATTGCTGTAGGAGGAGGGAAAAAGAATGGACGACCTTGCCTCATCGGTACGACATCGATAGCTCAGAGCGAGCAAATTGTTGCCGCATTGTCTGCAAAAGGAATACATGCTGAGCTTTTAAATGCCTCCCCAAAGAATGCCGCCCGAGAATCAGAAATAGTTGCCCAAGCAGGTCGGGCAGGAATCGTTACCGTGGCGACGAATATGGCTGGGCGTGGAACTGATATCTTGTTGGGAGGTTGTGGTGCAACTATGGCAAGAATCAAGGCAAGATCTTTACTTCTTTCACTTGAAACCGTAGAACCGAACCAAGTTACCGCCTTTTTCCCACCATCGCCGCCAGAAAGTTATTTCCCTTGTGAAGTAGATAGCGATATTACCAAAGCTTTTAGAGACATTGCTTCTGAGCTCAAAACAGAATTTGGAGGTAAGATATCGGCCATGAAACTAGAAGAAGTACTTACAGTTGCGACTGATACCACAGAGAGTGGAGAAGATCCCGAATACATTATCAAACTTCGTAACTCTGTCCAAAAAATCAAGGAAACGTTCAAAAGTGTGCTCGAAGAGGAAAGAACAGCTGTGAAGAAAAGTGGGGGGCTTTACGTCATGGGAACCAACCGTCATGAAAGCCGTCGTATCGATGGTCAACTTCGTGGTCGAGCGGGACGTCAAGGGGACCCAGGATCCTCTAGATTTTTTATTTCTTTCGAGGATGACATGTTTGTAATATTTGGTGGGGACGGGCTACGAAATATTTTGACCTCATTCAGAGTGCCTGATGAAATGCCTGTAGAGTCACCACAAATAACTAGCGCGCTAGACAAAGTCCAAACTATTGTTGAAGAAAAATACCGTGAAATACGTGAGCAAATACTAAATTTTGATGATATACTGAATGATCAAAGGCGCGTCATTTACAAGCGTCGTCAAGATCTTCTTTTTCTTTCAACAGCTGAAACGTTGAAGGTAATAAGTGATTACAATAAGCAGACAGTTGTCGACATTGTCTCGGCGCAAACTCAACATGACCAAGGTATCAACCGAGAAAAGGTTCTAGATAAGTTCGGTCAATTTTTTCCCTCTGTTACTGCCTTGGTCAAGATTGGAGAAATGCAAACCATGGAAAGAGAAGATATCATTTATTACTTAAACACTGCTGTAGAGGAAGTGTATCAAATAAAAATAAAAGATCTAGATAGAAAAGCGCAACAATCGGGTAAGCCTTCTGGATCTCTATCTAGATCAGCCAATTACATTCTCCTGGTATCCATTGACAACGCATGGAGTGATCACTTACAGAGGATGGAGGATTTGAAAGAGGCAGTAGTATTGAGGAAATATCAAAACCGCGACCCCGTCGCAGAATATAGGGTCGAGGCACTTAGTCTCTTCCAAGGGCTTAATGAAAAAATGCGTTTCAATGCAATATATTCATTATGGCAAAGTCTCGTTTAAGTTAAAGACATGAAAATTTATGAAATTTACTGTGCAGCGCGATTTTTCATCTCGCTTTGTTTCTTCCATAACCCCAACCTCTTCCACTGGAATCTGGTTCATTTTGGCCCCATTCATTCTTCGAACTATTTTTTATATTGTATGATCTATTTATACACCTACTATCTGGATTGTTTCGTTTGCCCCTACCAAAACCACCAGATTTTCTCCTTCTGTGATGGTCACCATCTCGACCATCTGCAGTAAGAGATGGACTGCGACTTCGGCTTCTTCGCCGTATATTTCTTGTATGCACATTCGATTCTCCCGTTTCTCGACTCCAACTTCTGCTGCGATTTCGATAAGATCTTCGTGACCGCTCATGGCAAGTACTTGAGGATCTCTCAGTGCCTCTTCTATCTTGATCCGACTGTAGGCCTCCTGCCATGTGATGATGATCCAGCTCTTTCGGATTGTAGTCGTCCATCTGAGTAGTTGAATCGGCTGAGAACCGTTTTAGCGGAAGGTTCATATAGCGACCCTGGTATTTACGCACACCACGTCCTTTGTAAATCGTGCCCCCTGGACTTACTCTACCACTTATACCCTGTTCCAATAGAAGATTATGGAGCTGGCCAAGGTCAGTGGGTTCGGGTCTCTCGTTGTCTGCTTTTATGCGTCCATCAACATCTGCAGGGCTGGAGTGAGCGTGCTCGTGACTATGGACTGAATGATGCTCATCGGCAACACTAGCACGGCCATCGCTTTCGACAATTGAGCCTCCACAGTCGTCGGTATCAACAAAAACATTATCACTTGCAAATGACTTAACGGACCCTGGGCGAGAAGACCCTGCAACTTCAAAGCTATTTTGGCAATCTCCTGTGAGGGCTGCAGAAAGTAATATTGATCGATTTAATGGAGGTCCCATGGTATTTAATCGAAGAGGAAAAGATTGAAAGAATGCATCTGTATTATGGTGAGATAATCGTTGAGCGGGATTTCCTAATGCGTCGAGAGAGAACTCAACACTCCGATCATGTTTTTGAAAGGCACTGTAGCTATGGTTTCGTTTGAATTTATCTCCCTCCAAATGTGAAGCTTCAGATGATGTTTTACGAGAAAGTGACAGATGTATATTGCCTCCCATATCATTGGAAAGTACACTTGAAACCTCTATATCTTCGATGACACTACCAGAACAAACTGTTGCTATATCACTCTTGCAGGACATGGTTGAAGGAAAATAGTCTTGATCCATAGTTGCACCATGCGCTCCTTGATGGATGGCACTCCTATCCGAAGGGTATCCAAACGATTCTGTTCGTCCTCTCGACGTTGCACTTGTATAAAATGAATGTTCAACACTTTCAATATCTTTATGGTCACTTGTAAAAGAGCCTGTCGATTCCGGATATTCAACATGAATCGTTATGTCATGATGAAGGGAAGACAACGAACGCGTGTCAATATCACCCGCAACTGACTCTGGTGCATGCGCCAAAGTAGACGATGTATCGAACTCTTGGAAGGAGCGGTGATGATCTATCGGTATGGGTAATGTAGAATCGATGGAAGAAGACCTTACATCGTGAGTGTATTGTTCACGCTCCTGTCGGAACCTTGCAGGATCCGAAAAGTGATGGTAGTTGTTATGATTTTTGTTGTACGATGTTCGACGAACAGTCACCTCTGAGCGATGACTAAGTTTCTTTGATTGTTTGATGGTGTCTCCAGACCGATTTTGATTTTCAATCTCGTCACCACTATCACTTAGTTGGCTCATACAATCGTTCGAAGAGCCTTTGGTTGCTTTCCATCCCTTTCCTTCAACTTTCGGCAAAAAGTTTCTGGTTAATCCAGCTTCGCTCAAATAGGAAGAGGATAATTTCCTCTCGTCCATCGTGGATGATTATGTAAAAGAGAGAATAAAAAATACTCAAGAGAAACAGCCAGGTTGAAGAGTTTCAAAGGTTATGACACTCGAAATACATTTTGACTTCAAAACAACAAACGATCGAGAGACACTGCTACCTACTGTACTTGGTCGTACTGAATAAAGAGTAGGACCTATGTACAGTTACTTTTTAATTCACGTAGAATAACAATATTCGCACGAATGCTTTGATTTCCCCAGATGGAGGTCGACCTATTGACTGTACATACGATCACCGTACCATGTATTACAGTAGCCTCAGCGAACATCAGAAACCAGAGAACGAGCAAGAATTCTTGCTCTTCTCATGAAATTGACGACACCTGAATGAAGTAGGACTACAGTAGTTCGAAACGCGATGACATCAGTCCTTGACAGCTCTATCAGCATATATATATGGCAGAGAGTCTGCCATATATTTCATAAACGCTGATAAACCATCCAGTCTCCTTACAAAATACAAAACAAATATGTTCATTTCCCTTGAAGATAGGTATGAACTCCTAAGTGTTCTTTGTCAAATCGTTCTTAATCATTATCTCAAAGCCTGTCTTCTTCCTCGTCGCATATGACAGCGATGAGAAATTCATGCTTTTGTGGTGGAAATTAATATCTATCATCTCAACCTTGAACCTTGCAGTCCTCATTCGATATGGTATGATTCCTTTCGTTATTTTTTTCGTTTCAAGTCATAATAAGACATCATCTATCTTACGAATGATGGTTGTTACAGGTCTTTTATTAGCACCTTCCAAAGATAGCATGACATCTCATGAACGTTGGATGCAATTTCTTATGGTACGGTCAATTATCATACTGTTATCTGTTACGGCAACAAGAAACGAATACAATTTAATTGACATACACTTTTTTATTGATTGTTTTCAAGGTTCCGTATGTAGTTATGACAAGTATTCGATCGTTTTGGCCTTCAGAGTGAGTGCAATATCCTATAAGAGTAGATGAGGATAGTATATAACTGTTTCGGATACTAAACAATAGTTCTTTTCATCTGTTCGATTCAATTAACATGGGGGCATAGGTATCATAATCATGTCCAACTCTTTGACACGTGGCTCAGCAGTGCATTTCTAGGAAGACTCTTGGCAACCGTAGGAGAAATATGTTTTGCAACTCAAATTGGAATGAAATTACGACAAGTCTCGAAGGATATTTTGGCTCTTCGTTTGGAACTTTTACCTAGACATGATGATGCAGTATCAAGGCTTATTCGTACTATTGCTTTCTTTTCTTCCTTTCAGGTTCGATCTCTTTGTTCGATTGCTCAGATATTTTGTTTCATTCATTTGGCTAAGGGGGATACCTGGTTTGCAGGTGTAGAAGAAACATTATGGGGGATAAGCTTTGCGTTTCTGGCTTTTTGTTCTATATTTTTGTTGATGCAATACAAAACTCTACAACGGTATAAGGTTCAACGTCAGAAAATGTTGAAAGATAAAAGTCGGAATGAAGCATTTCTGTTGTCACTTCTTGTTGTTAGTGTATTTCTTTCAGCCTACACTCTGCTTTATCATTGTGATATTCTTTTTCAAATCAGTATCCATGAACATAAGCATGGAAAAGCTTTCAGGCCTTTTCTGGATGGTCTTCGAATTGCGATCAGTTATAAAAAAGTAACTCGTCGCTTCGAGGATTGGAAGTTCACGTATGACTGGCAAGGTACGTTTCCTACTTATTTTTTGCTAAAACCAACAACTTCGAAGTCGCAATCTAAACAAACCCATGGAAAAATATCTTACCTTAGGAATATACTTTTCTTTTGGTTCATGGTTTTCAATGTTAATGGGTCTCCCCTCTTGTATTCAGGGAAAGTGGAAAAGACTTAAAAGAGCTCAATCTTTCGATAAGCTCTTTCAATCATATCGTTCTTTAGTTGCGGATGGCAAAATGAAAGGTATTAAGCGAGCTCTTTCACATAGCCGCTTGTAGGGGCTGTCTCTGTCTTTTCTATATAAAGTTATGCAAATGCTGTACCCGAATCTTATTTCATATTTCCTTCAAGACCACATGAGCCATTTACAAATGATATTGTAATACAAAATGTATACTAACATGTGCATTAGGTTATGTATTGACTGTACATAAACTACAGTAGGACCTAGGTACAGTACCTACAGCAAAACTTGGGGGCGGTCGTCATAAGTTGCGGGTCAGGGTTAAAGTTCATCTTTGTTCAGCAGATTCCGCTTGCTTCGTCCGACGCATTCTCCGTATGTATGCATTTCGATGTACAAAGGAACAACATAAGCCGAACGTTGGACTTGAGGCATCCCATTATATTTTGTACTAATCCTAGTACTCATCTCTATTACCTGCTGTGATTCTTTCATCATCCACGTTTTGATAGAAGATGGAAGAATTCAGTGCTCAAAACGATGGTTTTTTCATCGGCGACTCATCTAAGGGAGCCACAACATACCATCCAGATTCATCTTCGAGCTCACGAGATGAAACTCAATCTCTAACATCGGAATCAGAGTCCCTGAAAACGGAGTCAGAAATAGATGCTGGGGCTGAGCCGAAAGTGGCTAATCCATCCTTTAGGAGATCAGACTCTTCAAACCGGTCCGAATCCTCGGTTATCCGTTCTGATTTCAATTACACTGGAGACTCACCTTATTTTGATCGTCACATCGACAAAGAAATGCAAAACCTTGCGGTGCTAACTGAAACTCTAAGAGATATCTCTGCCAAGACGAAAGCTTTCGTTAAATGTGGTGCGCAAATGTCCGAGGCTGCGATAAAATTGAGTCAAGCATGTAAGATGGACCCTACCTCGGATTTATCTGTAATTGACCCCTCCATCTTAGCCGATCGTAAAAGCAGTGTAGGAGAGGATGTAGCTGCTGTGCTTAAAGTTGTTAGTATGATTCTTGATGAATTCGCTGAATCACAGATGCAAATGTGCAACACTGTACATACTGCATTAAGCGCATCTCTTGATGATTTTATCGGTGGCGATTTATTGAACGCCAAGAAGCTTAAAGTGGAAGCCGATGAAGCTACGGCCAATGCTGAGTCTGGAATGGCAAAGTATCTTCATGGGAAGCAGCTATCCATTCCAACGTCTTCAGCAGATCTAGAACAATCGCTTACCACTGCCATGAATACTTGGAATAGTATAAGTGAAAGTGTCGGATCTCAAATGAAAAATTACTTCAAGACAAATAATAATTCTAGTGATTCTGAATCAGGAAATGACACCAGTTCATCAAAGGATAGCGATCGTCGAAGATTCCGGCGAGGAAAGGCCTCGACGGGAGATAAGAAAGATGAGCAATTGGAACGTGTGATATCAGCTGCAACTTTAATCCATACTTTACAGGATATTCGTTTAGCAAGTGGTAATGCCGAATTGAAGCGCTTTCATTTATTAAGACATTTAGATTTGCTCAAGGTATGAACGAGTAATGCTTTCAGGAAAAGTAAATTGAGCTCTTCTTCATTAACTAATTGAACGTTGTATCATTCCTTTGTGTTCTCTAGTGTCGACGAAATTTTGAATTGAGTGGATCAACTATTGTTTTCCTCAACGGAATCAAGTCTCATTTCATGTACTGTCATGACTTCATGCTTGGTTTACAAAATCGTATTGATGATCTACTCTTGAAGCAAATGACCTCGAAGAATCTCTTCGAAAGTCATCAGGCACCTTGGGATGAGCGTGAGAAGTCCTTGAAAGATGCCATCAGTGAGGTAGACAAAGATGCGACAAATGCTGCTATTCTTTTAGAAGCTCTCAGTAAGGGCATGGGGGTTAGTCCTGAAGATATCGCGAAGCTTGATCCTCCACCCTCTCATGAAGTGATTGAACATGATTTGAAGTTTTGGTCTGTGTCCAATATGTTTTCAGAAAAATCTCTTTCTAATAAAGAGCCCACGCCGGGAGTCGTTTTTGAAGGTTGGTTGTACAAGAAGGCATCCAGTCGAATCTCTTTAAATACGTGGGCTAGAAGATGGTTCATTCTAGATAGTAGAGCTATATATTACTTGAATGAAGTAACATCTAACGATCATCCAAAGCGTGGAGGAATGTCCATGACCATGTGGGAACGTGTTAAGGTCTGTGATGTCGTGCTGTGTACTGTTCGAGAGGTCAATGACAAGGATCGATCCAAGGGAAATAATGATTCCTTGAGATTTTGCTTCGAAATTTTCAGTGCAAACAGTAAACCTTATATGTTACAAGCCATAGGTCCAAACGATATCAAGTCATGGATAGACCATATCCGTCGATGCGTAGAGAAACAGCTGATTAGTGGTAACGCTCCGGCTCCGAAAATGCGACTTAATAGTGAGGATCTCAACGAGGAAGACGATGATCACGTGGACAATTCGCCAGCTAGTAAAAACCCTCTAGTAAAGCAGATTCTTGAGGCTAATCAAACATGTGCAGACTGTGGAACGACATCACCCGACTGGGCTTCTTTAAATCTTGGAGCAGTTATTTGTATCGAATGCAGTGGAGTCCATCGCAGTTTAGGAGTGCAGTATAGTAAGGTAAGTATGAAACTCAGTCATTATTTCCTTTCAGTATTATTCACGGAAGAAGATACATAATAAACTGTATTTTACATTCATTAGGTTCGATCACTAAGCTTGGATGCATTGACAGCTGTTCAATACCAAATGATATTATGCATGGGAAACAAGTTTGTCAATGCTATTTGGGAAAAGGGATCTCAAAGAGGTTGGTCCAAGCCCCAAGCTGAGGATCCTCGAAAAGTAAAGGAAGAATGGATCAAAAGTAAATACATGTGGAGAGGCTTCGTTGAACACAACGAAGAAGAGGGTTATGATGAAAAGCAAAGAATTGAGGCTTGCAGTTCAAGTCTCTATGATGCAGCGAAACAAGCTGATTTGTATCATGTAGCTGAAAGTTTAGCTCAAGGTGCAAGGTATGGGTTATAATTTTCCTTTTTTACCCCCGTATTTTTTTTTAGTTGTTGTGTCACATGGATCTGTTTCTTTACTGATAGTGTTAACTGGGTCAATGATATGCAAGGTGGTAAGACACCCTTACATGCTGTAGCGATATCTAGGAAGAAGGCTGATGGTTGTCCATGGTATGGTCTTGAAATTGCCGAGTTATTAATTCAGAATGGTGCGAAGTTAGATGTGTTGGATCGTGACCAGCAATCTGTACTAGACATTGCAGTGGTTGGTGGTGGTGAAATCGAAATGGTAGAATACTTAGTCGCAAAGACTCAGTAAAATAAAGAAGAAAATATTTTTGCTGTGAGGAATATAAAAATTGAACACTCTATATATACAATATATATATATATTGTAACTATTAATTATACATCAAAGTAATCATTATTGGAACCCATACTACCAACACGTCTGGAGGGCTGATGACTAGTATCAAAAGATGGTGGTTGTATTCCACCCTGTCCTCCATGTCTAATAGGATCATTCATATCATCCTCATGCCTCGATCTCATTTCATTTTCAACCTCCTTGATAAAGTTAAGTGATCCACCCGCAGGACTGAAGATAATTTTTAATCTAGGTAATGCTAGGGGTCCAAGGGTTCGTTCTGGTTTACCTGCAGATCTCGGCCACATGAAGAAGGGTGGGGTAGCTACCGATGTAGCAATGATAACACCATCACCGGGATTGGTTAAGAACCCCCGATACAATAGTAACGTTGGATCGATAATCGAACATTCATTCGTAATACGACGCATTTCTACAACTTTATCAAAGGGTATATCCATTTCATAATTACCAATCCAGAATCGTAATCCACCATCCATGGTTACTTCAACGGATCGTACGGAATTATACCAATACCAAGCTATTGCAGCTAAGTTTAGTATAGCAATAATCACAGCTTCTCCATGAGCTCCATAGGGGATAGCAAAAATCAATCCTACCATAAATAGAACTTCTAGTATAAATATTTTAAATCGAAATGCTATAAAATATGAAAGAGGAGAAAAAAACAAAGACGTAAAATAAATGTATATATATATATTTCTCAAGTGTTTGTTTTACGAAACAATGTCGTGTTATACGTACACATAGTCACTGGTGCCATAGAATAAGACAATAAAACACTTCCATTATCTGTCACATAAGTCAAACTCTTTTGGAATGTGTGTATATAGTTGGAGAGTGTTGTTGTTAAGATAGAATAGGGGACAAGTGGAGAGAAATAATAATAATAATAATAAAATAACAACATGACAAATAAATACCTGAGCTATAAGTAGAGGATCATCAGGATCTATATCCATATCACCGTTTCTTTGATTCATGGTTGGTAAGAGTTTGTGTTGGTTGTATCGTTTGTTTTTACTTAAAAACAACAAGGTTATTCGTTATTAGTTTTATTTATATATCTCGTTTTATTTTGGGACGAAGGAAGACCAGAAGAAGAGACGCATTTTTTGGGTGTGTAAAATAACGGTAAAGAAGGTACCTAGAGGTTACATACATCAAGAGTACTATGTACACTCAGTAGAAACGGGCATTCAGCAGTCAGTCAGCAGCAAGCAGGGCAGAAGAACATCATCATCCTGTCGCTTCCAAAATCTCTCTCCCCATAAAATACTGTAAATGCGGTTTCGATAGTTTCATTCTTTTCCATTTGTAGCGACAATACATACAATTATACCACTTTGTATCATCTTTCAAAAATCCATGTTATCGTCTTCATCAACTCTTGCAACTGTACGATATTCCAGATATGCTACCAATACTACCATATCATGGTTTCCAATATCTTCCTCGTCTTCCATGCTAATTTCAAAACGACTTTATTCCCATACAATTACAAAATTAGCTGCATACAAATTCGATCGTCCTAGGAGTAGTAGTAGTAGTAGCTCCGGTGGATTACAAGAATTATATCATTGGCCTATCACATCTCCAAATACAGTTTTAAATATTGTACCACAAGGACAACGATTTGTTGTAGAACGTCTTGGTAGACTCTCTGCGATACATGATTCAGGATATTTCTTTGCTATACCCTTTATTGATCGCATTGCTTATGTTATTGATATGAGAGAACGAGCTATTGATATATTACCACAAAGTGCTATTACACGTGATAATGTATCTGTGGAAGTGTCTGGTAATTTATTTGTACAAGTCGTCGATCCGAGTCGAGCTGCATACGGTGCAAGGAATCCATTATACTCCGTTATGCAGGTATGGATATATATATATATATATATATTGAAAAAGTTTTTTTTTGCTTGTACTATCCTTCTTTCGTCTCCTTACTTACCCATCATTATCGTTCATACGATTTCCCTTTCTTTACATTTATATTAGCATGCACAATCTGCCATGAGAGCCGCAATTGGTGAAATGGAATTAGATGAAATTCTACATGCTCGAGGACGACTGAATGCTATGATCAAGGCAAGTCTTCAAGAAGCTGCCGTAAATTGGGGCTTGGAAGTAAAAAGGTATGAAATTACAGAAATTACTCCGGATGAACAAATACGTGTGGCTATGGATAAACAAGCTGCAGCAGAACGGGATAAGCGGGAACATGTATTACGTGCAGAGGGTGATAAAAGACGAGCAGAACTGACTAGTGAGGGTGTAAAAATATCACTTACCAATGAATCAGAGGGTATGTTGATCAAGGTTCAGAATGAAGCGGAGGCTGCAAAAAATAAACTCATGAAGGAAGCCGAGGGTGAAGCTGAGGCTATACGGATCAAGGCTCAAGCACAAGCAGAGGCTATTGGTAAAATTGCCTCGGAATTGTTAAAACCAGGTGGGGAACAAGCTGCAAGATTAGCCTTGGCATCAGAATATGTAAAGATGTATGGTGAGATGGGTAGTAAAAGCAATACCATGTTTTTCTCAGATAAACCAGCCGACTTGCAGTCGCTCATGGTACAAACCGTGGCTGCGATAAAAACGTTGGATACGAAATCTACCACGACGAAAGATTCCTAAAAAGAAACAAAACAAATCAAAACGTTATTTAGTTTCTATATATTACATTACTTTTTATAACGACCCCGTTTCTTCATCTCCAAGCGAACAGATGTTTTCCCATCATCCGCTTCAACACTCTGAGCATAAACGGTTGTGGTGGGTCGTCTCCGTCTTCTTGCTTTGGCAATCGCCAGGTTCACCTCTTCCATGGGTATAAAAACACTTAATCCATTAGCCAAGTTTTTACGATCATTCGAAGGAACCGGTTGCCAATTACTCCTTGATTTCCCAACAACCACTTTGCCATCTATAATAACTTCAAAAATAGGTTCTTCTTCCATTTCCTCTCCTACTACCGGAATCAATTCTTTCTCGAGGATGACATCTCCATGCCTAGATTTTATCAATGTAGCTACAGTTAAGTAAAAGGGTCTCATCCCTTGTACATTACTATATCGAATTGTCACATTAACACGCTTTTCCTACAAGTATATACAGAGAAGATAAATATAGATATGAGTAAGACAAGCTTATAAATATACATCGACAAGGAGAAAGAAAAAAGAGTATTCCTATATGTAGAACAAATTATCAGCTTATCCCAAAGTCATGTATGCATATGAACTAATCGATATATATTCGTCTACGTTTATGGACTCTTCCCCTACCTGCATGGTCAAATATTTTTTAAACGTTAGAGGTGGAGAAAATTTTTCAACAGGTCCCACCTTTAGTAGTTGGTCGATATAAAGTCTCTTTTCAGTACCGTATGTCATTGTAGCTGTTGATGAGTTTGTGGATGAAGTCATATTTGCATCACTATTTTCTGCAACACGCAAGGGAATCGTGTCTGAGTTTGTAGTTGTACTGATATTATTTGTGTGTACTTTTTCAGCATGATCTTCACCGTTGACGGATTTTTGTGATAGTGATAGTTTTTTTATATTACTATGCTTATGAAACCGATATCTGAAGAAGGGTGTCGATCCAAAGCCAAAGGAGACACATATCATGCACAGGAATATAATTATATGAATCATACTATATACATTTATAAAATACTTTGTCTGCATGGCGTGATGGGTGATGGACGATGCTTTGATTTCGCACAAACAGAGCGCGGTATTACAGTAGGACCTATGCTAGTGGACGCGTGGACGCGGTCTATCGTGTCGTGGTGCGTGGATTTTTTAAAAAAACTCCATGACTACGATAACCGTTATTTCTAATTTCTACATTAAGGTTCTACAACGAGTGAGACTATCATGTTCACCACTCCAAACGAAACTAATAGAATAGCTATTACGAATCGATTAGATGATGGTTCAACAACCTCTGAGGATGAAAGTTCATACTGTGACTCAACGCAGTAGAAGGAAGTGACAGGTTCTTCTTCGTGTAAAGAAGATTTGTCCACGATAGACGATGCATGATTATAATCAATCTTCGATAATCCATCCATTCGCTCTGAGCCCAAAGAAGCAACTTTGCACCAAAGAGGAAATCCAAAAAAATAATACCATAAAGATTTACAGCAGTTTTTCGATGATGATGTCGCAAGTGCGCCTAAACGACTTTGTCGTGAAAATAGATTATTTGTGAATCTAAGGAACTCATCGCCATTGACTCCAAGATAAACCAGTCCTGGCATGATAAAACATGCTATACTCCCACCAATGGCACCAACAAAGGCTAATACAAGACCAAGATCGATTAAGTATATACCCAATACAAGAGAAATAACATTTAGTACAGTCACAATAACAAGATCCTTTCAAACTACCAAGTATTTACGCCAAAAACCAGTTGAGACTGGTAAAATCACCAATGATTGAGAATCATATTCTACCAAGTCATTGCGTAGAAGAAACGAGTGTATCACATCGCGAGCTATCAACATTTCGATGGGATACGTCATGATGACGATGAAAGAGAAAAATAACCGTGCAACATTAAACAGCGAGGAATCAGGAAGATTAAGGAATATATCTCCATCCGTATGCTCCAAATATCCAAGATAACCTGGAATCGCAACACTGGCATACAGAATACAAGCCATGGTATTGACGGACGCAGTGACGATCTTCCATCTAGATAATGTTGGATTTTGTAATGTGTTGAACACGGTAAAAGCTCCATGTTGCCAAGCCAGAGCTTCATTGAAGATACTGATCGTTGCAAAGATATTAGGACGAAACCAATACTCTTGAAAAAGTTGACTGAGGCTGCCGTGGGACACTATATTTTCATGGACGGGGCATTGGTATATCATCACTACAATCAAGTATAGGGACATTACCAATGATAATCCAGACACAAAGGCCAGGGATGATAAATTCTTGAACAAAGTCAAGGGAACACCAATAAATAACCACATTCCAATGACAACTAGATTCTTGTCATTCTCCATTCCCAGAAGAACAGGTAATATGTCTTTGATCATGATCAAGTACTCTACAGTTGCCCCAAACGATATAACAAATATACTGAACATAAGAATATATTCTCCAGGCTTACCATATGGTATAGAAACTAGATCTTCATAGGAATGAATTTGTTTACGATGGAAGATGGGATGAAACTTAGAGCATTCGGTAAGTAGCTAGTGAGTGAGATCCGTTAGATACGATAAAATGATCAAGATAATAAGACTAACTACGAGCCCACTTTGTTTCATTGCATAAGGGAGGCCAATAAAACTAGTACCAGCAATTATATTTAAAGCATTGATGATCACAATAAAGATGGAAGATTTTGGTTGATTCTCGTCAACAGATGATGTGATGGTAGGTATGAAACACACATCTGAAATAGAAGAGGAAGTTTGAATGACAAGTTGGCTCATTATATTTATAGGCCATCTCAATCTCTACGGGAGCTGGTTCCTTCTGCATCACTTGTTTTCACATTGGACAGGCTGGAGTGTATTTGGGCAAGGTAGGCTAGTAGATGTTCAAACTTTTGTGAGAACTGAGAACTGAGTGAGTATTATAGTATCCTCTTCTCTTCATACCTTCAGAGACTTCAGAGTTCTTTCTGTTCTGTTGGCGGGAACACGGAACACGGCCGTATGTGGGTTATGGGTTACTATGTTACTATGGGTTATGGGTCATGGGTCTTAGCCAAGTCGTGCGAGGTGCCGTTTCTCAAAAGCTGAAGTCAGCACCACGGCACGCGGGACACGGGACATACGGGAGATGTGAAGTCATCAATTTTCTAATTTTTTGTTCGTGGTGTGTTGTATCAAGTCATCTCCAAATTACCACAATCTTGTTGGATCTTTCGACACTGCAATCGCCTTCTACCCACTTTTATAAATTGTTATTGTATTCCCTAATTTCGAAACATCCTGGGGCCTATATCGTCATTGGAAGCATGCGCCTAATCAACTTAATTTTACTAGGTTTTATCGGGGACAGTATATTGGACTTCCATTTCACTTCCAATGCCTTCACCACAACTGTTACAACGTTTCCTTGTCTACGTAAGCCATTAACATCACCGGTCAATCGTCTAACCATTTTAAGAGCCACCGCAGATAATACAGATGATGAGATAGAGCGACTTCGATCCATGGCTGCGAAGCTGAGGGCCGAGGCTGCATCGCTAGAGGTAAGAAAGACAAAACGTAAAACCATTCTCAAAATGTATTAAAATAGTCGACGTGAAACTCAAGACAAAAGACATGTCTCGCTCTCTAGGCAGAAAAGGCTCAATCACTTGCCGACGCGGCGGAAAAAGCCTTTCGACAATTCGACACGGATAAGGATGGAAATGTAGGCATCGCTGAGCTGAAAGCGGGTTTAGAAAAGGTATTAAAAACAGAACTCTCGGAAAGTCGTGTAAAAGCCATCATGGACGACTTGGATGCTTCGGGCGATGGCGCCTTGCAGATTAATGAATTCATCACCATAGATCAATTTCGTAATCGACTAGAGGCTTTGGTCCGTGAGGAAAAACAAAATGCAATGGATGCTAAGGAGAAAGCAAAGATTGAAGAGGATGTTGCAGCTTTAGCTATAGCTCGATTGGAAATCATCAATGATAAACCACCCACAACTGTTGACAAATTCGTCTCTATTATTCCATATCTCTTTCCTCTACTAGATGGATTGCAATTCGCGAGATTTCTTATTTTCTCTCAAGATAGTGCATCGATGGATAATCCATTTGTTGCCATTATACTTCTCATTTACACCCTTTACCGAACGATTCCATTTTCAGGTTTTATAGCTTTCTTTGCCTTGAACTTCTTATCCTTTAATTTTAAACTGAATCGCCTCGTTCGATTTAATATGCAACAGGCCATCTTCATAGATATTGCATTGTTCTTCCCAGGTCTTATATCAGGTATTTCATCCGTCATTTCAGGGTCAGGAGGGGTGCAGTTGCCATCGGGATTAGGGGGAGTTTTGGACACTGCTGTATTTATTACTCTTCTCGTAACCCTGGGATATGCAAGCTTTTCATCCTTGTTAGGGATCACCCCAGATAAAATACCTATTATATCAAAAGCTGCTTCGGATCGAATGCCCTCTGCAGATATGTTCACAGTTGATAAAGAGGGACGGATCGTACCAAAAGATAGCTTCGGGGCTATGGGAGGTGACGAAGATGACAAAAGTAAGAAAGATGATAAGAAATAAATCTATATATTTGAATTTCAAGAAAATAGTTCGTGATTTGAAAGTGATTATATTCATTGTAATCTACTCAGGTTGCTCTTGAAAAAAATCAAAACATAGGCGTGATCATGACAATTGATCCGAAGACAATTAGAAATATCGCCGTTAGAAACCTGAACCAGGAAGGGCGAATGTTGTTGTTGGGGAAAAAGATTTCTAAGCTATCACTTGACAGATCTTTTTCTTCGTCAACTATTTCCAACGTGCATGATGATATATTTTTCACACCGAGAGAAGCTAGGCGGCACCATAGTGAAAAGCCGAAAACATAGAACCACCAAGGTTTGCCGCGGCTATGACAAGTGCTCGCTCCTGTTTCTAGTAAAGTACCGGTTAAATAAGACTTTTCAGACTTCGTCAATTGTGGTCGGTCGTCAGTGCTGACATGTTCTGGGACACCCAAGTTCGATTTAATCAAATCCAGAAAATCCCCGCCGTATACACCAAGATATATCAAACCTGGCATAATAAAACAAGCGATACTCCCACCAATGGCGCCAACAAAGGTTAATACTACACCGAGATCAGTAAAGTATAAACCTAGTGCGAGTGCAATCTTGTTCAACACCATAACTATAATTAGGTCTTTACCTCCTACAAGGTATTTACTAGTCCAACTGGATTCAGATGCGTCGGGTAGTTGCTTAGGCCCATTCTCCTTGACATCCTTGCGCCGAATGAATGAGCTTATGACATCACGTGCTATCAACATTTCGATGGGATATGTCATGATGACAATAAATGAGAAAAAGGCTCGCGCCACGTTACAGAAAGTGTTATCAGGTAAGTTGAGGAAAAGATCACCATCAGTTTGGTCGAGGTATCCAAGAAAACCTGGAAGAGCTATACCTGCATATAAGATACAAGCCATGGAATTGACTAACGCTGTCACGGCCTTCCAAGTTTTCAGTGTCGGGCTTTGTAACGTGTTGAATACGGTGAATGCACCATGTTGCCAGGCAAGTGCTTCTGTCAGAATGCTAATGGTTGCGAATATATTTGGTCGGAACCAATACGCTTGAAAGAGTGGCAAGATGCCTCCGTGAGACTGAACACTATCATAGACAGGGCATTGATAGATCATCACTACAATCAAATACAAGGATAGCAAAATTGACAATCCAGAAATAAAGGCCAACGATGATAGGTTCTTCAGGAACGTCAAAGGAACCGCGAACAATATCCACATGCCAACAAGTACAAGGTTCCTCTGACTTTCTAAACCTAACAAGACAGGTAACATATCTTTAATCATGATCAAATATTCAACCGATGCCCCGAATGATACAACAAATACGCTAGATACGAGAATGTATTCCCCAACTTTTCCGAATGGTAATGAGACGAGATCCTCATATGTATTGATGTGTCTATTTCGTAAAGCAGGATGAAACTTGGAACATTCAACGAGCAATTGATGTGTAACATCTTAGAAAAATGATGCATTTGAGAAACGAGTGGAAATTCGAGAGCTGAACATGAATTATTGTTGTTGTTTTTTTTTGAATGTGAAAGTTCCTTCGTACCTGTCAAATAACACATAAACACCAAGATAAGAAATCCAACGACTATACCACTTTGTCTTAATGCATAAGGAAGCCCTAGAAAACTGGTTCCTCCTATTATATTAAGAGCATTTACCACAACACCGAAAAGAGTCGTTTTCGTGTGATCTGCGTCCTCGATTTTATGAAGCATGAAATATATTTGAAATTCTTAATGGATGCGTCCTCATGATACTTTTCGATAAGCACTTTCTATGAGATGAATTTGCTAAATGAAAAGCCGAGGAAATTGGATGGTTTTACTTTACTAAATGATTATTTTGTTGGTTTAAAATTTCGACGAATGGGAAGGAATGTTCAGTGCGTAAGACATCGATCCAGTAACGATATTCATGACTCAAAGTCATGAATTCACTTTCACATTATCCAAAGTCACCTTGAGTCCGGGTGAATATTGTAAGGTGCAACGAACATTTCTAGCCAGTGAGGGCCATGCCTTGATGCTTTCACATGACGGTTGAGTTCACAATTGCTTTGAACATATGGTTTTCCCGTTTCTGATCTTGACAGGGAGCCGTAATTCCTCCTCGGCCTTTAATACATACGTTCGGTTAGAACTTCATGTCATAATTTGGCTTTGTAATAGATGTCCATGTAATATCGAAAGCTAATGTGAGTCACTTGGAACTTCTTGGAACAGCCCAGGCCCAGATTGTGAAGCGTCAACGAACTTCATTGTAAATGATGTTATAGGGAATATGTTGCATCTTCAGTGTACTGTAAATTCATCGTTCTTTTCCGAGTAGTTCTAGTTACAGTATCCTACATAGTAGCCTATACCTATAAGATGACAGTTTATAGCACGCTTGTTGCACGCATGAGCTCATTCACTGTCACTCGATCCTGTACTATGACAACGAGAACATCGGCTATTTCTATACTACGCCATAAAACCTCTTCAGTTGGATTTTATGTTTTAATTCTCTAAGACTGAAGGACTTGGTTGAATTTCACTGTATCTTAGTGAACAGGAGGAATGAGGCAAGCGACTCAGCCTATCGCCATTGTATCTTCCGGCAAACAACGGACAGCAGTAGACGCTCGAGGTGGCAATTTTTCAGGGGATAGCAGTGATGATGATGATGATTATGAGAAACAAGAATACTTTCATCCTCCGTTACGAGATCGTCCCTTGGACCCATCTTTTCCAAACAGAAATCCCATGTTTCAATCAGACGTTGAGTCGAATTTGAATATAGATGATCCTTTGATCGTAGGATCCTTACCGATAAGTCGACGAGAGCGACGATTCCTAGTAAGTACGGGAGGTCAAGAGGTTGGTGGATATGGGCTTGCCCATGTAGGACCAAACACTCGATTGGTATTAGCACCAAAAACATGGAATAATTCTGCAAGGCAACGTTTGAATTCATCACCTCCACCTGCACCTTTGTTAGAAAGTCGAAAAGATGGAGAAAGAGGAGAAAAAATTTCAAGGTAGAGTTATAAGGCCAACGTCATCTTACCATTTATTTATATGCGTAACGTAATCATGCTTATTTCGATTTCATATTTTACTAAAGAATGCCCAAAATGGCACTGCCAGAGAGTTTGGCAACCAGTTTAGATTCATCATCTATCAAAATGTCCTATGGATCACTTCGAGAAAATAGTTTTCAAAGATATTATCACCAAACTAATTTAACTCAGGCTTCAAGTGTTTTTGAACCAAAGTCACTTCCATATTCAACTAAAAATGGACTCTCCTCGGATATTTTTTCTAGACTTCACTCGAACAACAGCATCCACAAGTTAAATGGAGACACAGGGAATGGCGAGGAGGACATTATAACTTCTCCTGTCTCGAACCTCAAGCCAACGAATAAGGTTGGAAGCGTAAGTGCTTTAGCCTCTCTTCTTGGAGATTATAACATTGGAGAAGCAGGTAGTTCTAGCCCGATCAACAGGGGGGACCATGGAAATGATAAAGCAGATATTTTAGGAAATGATGGTTCATCCACTAGAGGTAGTAATTTATCAGCGCTAGGCATTCATAATACAGGGACATTCAGCTATTTGTCCAATCACAGTGATATGTGGGATTTACATTCCAATGAAGATAATACCTCGGTACAATCACCGAACTTGAATGGACAGGATGAATTCTTATTGACATCATCATCCTTGACAGGGTTGAATATTTTAGAATCGTCTCATAATACAGCTGCGACTTACGAAATCAATCCAAATCCTTTGAACACACTGAACTCGGAATTTTTATCTACATTTCATACGACATCATCACAGCTCTGTCCGCTAGGAGGTACTGAATTTACAGACTCGGCTTCTCCTTATCTCAACCAATACCACGATCAAATACATTCAGGTCAACAAGAAGCCTTCGATTTAGAAATGGATACATGAGAAAATATATACTGTAATTAATCTAAATAATCATATTAATAAAATATCAGCCTAGTGACCTAAGGATCCACTGTATGATTCAGTTCTTATGTCTTGTTTCGTATGGGAAAAAGGTCCAATCATGGATTACGACGGGTCTATGATTAATGGAAACTTATCGTCATTATATATACATAATCTAAACGAATAATTTCTTTCAGAAAAATACCCTTTTTCAACCAAACAAGACACACAGGAAACAGGAGTCATTTGACCTCGAAAACAAAAGATGAATCATCTGTAAAAATGTGATCAAATGAACTTTAAGCAATTTTATCAGTATTGTATTTCGTGAAATGCTTCCATGGTTAAGAATAGCAAACGATTATGATGAGTCTTTGCTCTCATGGAAACATCTAGTCACGGTTCGGGCGACGTAGGTGAATATATACAATCCTGCAGTGGATCAATACTACACTGATATTTTTTATAATTATAAATGTAAAATGGATTAAATTATAGTAGATTTAATTTCTTAATCGTAGGCTTATGGTCGACTTGAATTTATTTGATCATGATGGAGGCTGAAATAAGAATACGCCATGGTCTTAAATCACAGCGCCACATGATCGACAACTGTGCGCATCACGTGCTTCACTATCCGACATCCTTATTGCTTCACATACTGTCATACTGTGCTCCTTGGCAAGACGGATGCTTCATGGAAAATTAAAAAAACATTCATACTCGGAATACACTCTCTGCCAATTCATCAACTATAGAATTCCGTTTCGTCGTTGGAGCCTTACGATTACCAGAAATAGTATCATATACCGATGCGTCTTTGCTGTCATGGAAACTTCTAGTCATGGTATCGACATCACCCAAACGAATTCTCAAGTTATTATAGCATGCGTTGCACACCCTGACAGCCGTCGTGAAACCTTTGGAGGGAACGGAGATACGATTATTAGAACAAGAGTCACATACCAAAGCGCCGCATGATCGACAATTATGTTTATCTCTTGCTTCTTGAGCTTCACTATCGGATGTGCTAGCCCACGTAAAGCTACTGGAACAACAAGTGCTGCGATATTAGCAAATAAGAAAAATCAGAAACGATGTTAAAAGCTACCAAGAAGAAAACAAATAAAAAACAAATAGTCAGTGTACCATGTTGTCTCAGCATTAAAACCTGTCCATTCAGGGAGCCGTTCGGGTGCTCTTCGAATGGACATACATTCCAAGAGAGCCGTATAATATGTTGCTCCCAGATGGTCATTTAACATATTCCCAGCCATACTAACTCTCCGTAATTCACGGAATGTTCGAGGCACAATAGCTGCTTTATAACCTCCTCGATGAGTGTAAATATGTACAATCTTTCCCGGTAAATACATTCTTGGTAAGGGAATCTCTTCCATCAATACAGGTTGCGGTTCTATTTTATCCAAGGAGGTTGTTTCTGTTTTTGTTTCTATAGTATGAGAGGAGTCAGACGTTTCAGTAATATCTGGAACGAGAAGATCATCACACAAATTATCACTTTCATCATCACTTTCTTCAATAAGTTCTTCTTCAACTTCGTAAAAGCAGTCACCATCGTAGTAGATCCCACCGCGAGTGATAGTACTAGGATTGGATACGGTGTCGTTCGAATCTTCCTCTTTTATTGATACCTTACTCACTGAATCCAAGGAAGATAGCTCAGAAGAATTATTCGGGTCGCAAGTTGGTGAGTCAGTGGCTGTAGTTGATAAATTTTCTTTCTCTCGAAATTGCTTTTTCTTAAATTTCTTTTTGCATGCTTTTAGCGTTGACGCTGGTGTCGATAAGAGAGTGAAACC
>Ga0169931_10003513_pt1 | contig 24804 bp, 22 predicted proteins | sample Kivu_15m_20L_FD_129675 | JGI IMG/M metagenome (GOLD analysis project Ga0169931, IMG submission 129675) | Freshwater microbial communities from Lake Kivu, Western Province, Rwanda to study Microbial Dark Matter (Phase II) - Kivu_15m_20L... | ecosystem: Environmental > Aquatic > Freshwater > Lake...
TCAGACGAGGTACTGCGACAAGCCGCGCTTGATGTAACGGCCGTGGCCCTTGCGACCGATGTACTGGTCGTTCTCGACGATCACGGTTCCGCGCGAGAGAACGGTGTCGACCTTTCCGTCGATCACGTATCCCTCCCACGCGGAATGGTCCATGTTCATGTGGTGCTTGTCGTCGATGCCGATCTTGGTCTTGTTGTTGGGGTCCCAGACCAACACGTCGGCGTCGCTGCCGGCCGCGATGATGCCCTTTTGCGGGTACATGCCGAACATGCGGGCCGGGGTGGTGCAGCAGGTCTCCACCCAGCGCTCGAGAGAGAGCTCTCCGGCGACCACACCCTGATACAACAACTCCATGCGGTGCTCGACGCTGCCGATGCCGTTGGGAATCTTCGAGAAATCGCCGAGACCCAGTTCCTTCTGATCCTTCATGCAGAACGGACAATGGTCGGTGGAGACCACCGCCAACTCGTTCATGCGCAGACCCTTCCACAGGTCGCCCTGGTGGCCGTGTCCCATCTGGCCCACGAAGTGCGGGTCGTTGTCCCGCGAGCGCACCGGGGTGCTACACACCCACTTGGCCCCCTCGAAACCGGGCTTGGCGAGGGTCTCCTCCAACGTGAGATACAAGTACTGCGGGCAGGTCTCGGCGAACACGTTGCGTCCGTTGTGGCGCGCCGCGGCCACCTCGTTGAGGGCGTCGCCGGCCGACATGTGCACGATGTAGAGCGGGACGTTGCCGGCGATCTGCGACAGGATGATGGCGCGGTGCGTGGCCTCGGCCTCCAGCGGCGACGGTCGGGTGAACGAGTGGTAACGCGGGTCGGTCTCGCCGCGCGCGATGGCCTGCTGCACGAGCACGTCGATGGCGATGCCGTTCTCGGCGTGCATCATGATCATGGCGCCGCAATCGGCGGCGGTCTGCATGGCGCGCAGAATCTGGCCGTCGTCGCTGTAGAAGACGCCCGGATAGGCCATGAACAACTTGAACGAGGTGATGCCCTCGTTGTTCACCAGGCTCACCATGTCCTTCAGCGACTTCTCGTCGACACCACCGATGATCTGGTGGAACGCGTAGTCGACGGCGCACTCGCCCGCGGCCTTGCGGTGCCACTCGGCCAGTCCGTCGTGGACGTTCTCGCCGTAGCGCTGTACAGCCATGTCGACGATGGTGGTGACGCCACCCCAGGCCGCCGCGCGCGTGCCGGTCTCGAAGGTGTCGGACGCGAAGGTGCCACCGAAGGGCAGTTCCATGTGGGTGTGAACGTCGATGCCACCGGGCAACACGTACTTGCCCTTGGCGTCGATGACCTTGTCACAACCCTGCTCGGCGCCGGCGAAGTAACCCGGTGCACCAACGGCGGTGATCTTCTCGCCCTCGATGAGCACGTCGTTCTCGTGCACTCCCGTCGGCGAGATCACCTTTCCGTTCTTGATCAGTACCTTGGCCATTACCCCTCCCTTTGGTTCCGTGTGCCCGTTGGTCGATTTCGGTTGTCTGGTGTTCGTGGGTGTCGTACCCGGTGTCTACCTCAGTCGGCGACGAGATCGTCGTATGCGTCGGGACGACGATCGCGGTAAAAGGCCCAGCGATCACGCACCTCGCGCAACTTCTTCATGTCGAGATCGCGCACGATGAGTTCGGGCTTGTACGGGTCACCCTGGGGTCCGACGAACTTGCCCTCGGGGTCCACGAAGTAGCTCTGACCGTAGAAGTCGTTCTCACCGAGGGGTTCGATGCCCACGCGGTTGATGGCACCCACGTAGTAGATGTTGGCCACCGCGGCCGCGGGCTGCTCGACTTTCCAGATGTACTCGCTCAGACCGCGATGGGTCGCCGACGGGTTGAACACGATCTGAGCGCCGTTCAACCCCAACGCGCGCCAGCCCTCGGGGAAGTGGCGGTCGTAGCAGATGTACACGCCCACCGGCCCGACGGCAGTCTCGAACACCGGGTACCCGCCGTTGCCGGGCTTGAAATAGAACTTCTCGAAGAAGCCCTTCACCTGCGGAATGTGCTGCTTGCGGTACTTGCCGAGGTACGTGCCGTCCGCGTCGATCACCGCGGCGGTGTTGTAATAGACACCGGGTTGGGTGACCTCGTACATCGGGAGTACGAGCACCATGCCGGTCTCCTTGGCGATGCCCTGAAAACGTTGCGTGGTGGGTCCGTCGGGGATGTGCTCGGTGTAGCCGTAGTACTCGGCATCCTGCACCTGACAGAAGTACGGGCCGTAGAAGAGTTCCTGGAAGCACATCACTTGGGCGCCTTGCTTAGCGGCCTCGTGCACGGCGGCCTCGTGCTTGTCGATCATGGTGTCCTTGGACCCGGTCCAATCGGTCTGCAGCAATGCGGCGCGAACGGTGTCCTGTGAACCTGTCATGTCATTCCCCCGAGAACTGGTCGTGCAGGCAGGGTAATTGGAACACGAGGTGCGGAACAATGCCATCATTGTCACCGGACAATCGTTTCATCGTCACGAAACGCCGGCTCCGAGGCTCCCATGCTCGACGACATCGCCGCCAACATCTCCGACCGCAGCGCGCGGCATCGTGACAGCGATCGGACGCATGGTCACCACCGGCGATCTGTCGGTGGGCACTCGGTTACCCACCGTGCGACAACTCTCGCGCAGCCTCGGCGTGTCCCCCACCACGGTCGGCGAGGCGTGGCGGACGTTGGCCGACGTTGGGGCAATCGAAACGCTCGGATGTAACGGCACCTTCGTGCGTCAGCCGACGGGACCCGGTGGTCCGCGCCGGTACCGTCGCATCGCCGCCGACGGTGATCACCGCGGGCACTTCTCGCTCGATCTCTCCACCGGGACCCCCGACTCGGCATTGGCCGCCCAAGGTATCGGTGCCGCGCCCGGCGAACCGTTCCTCGTGTTGGATCATCCGGATTCGTTACGCGTGACGGTGGGCCTGCTCGGCTCGAGCACCGACATCGTCGGTGTCGCCGAAGCCATCGCCTCGGCGGCCGTCTCGTCGGGTGAGGCTCGACGCGGACAGCGTTAGTCGCGTCCCGAGCGCTCGCTCAGTAACCGCCACCGATCTTGGAGTGATCCCAGGACACGATGCTTTCCACCTCGATCTGGATGCCGATGCGCTTCTTGGCCTGGGCCTCGAGGAACGGAAGGGCGGCATCGCTGATGACTCCCTCACCGTTGTACTTCAGCCCCACCGCCTTGCCGATGGCCAGCACCGTGTCGTAGTCCTCGATGAGGCGCGCGGTGCCCACCAATTCGAGACCCTTCAACTGCTCGTAGGTGTCACCGCTCTCGATGAGGCCGGTGATCTTGGCGTTGCGACGCAGGTTCACGATCTTCTGACTCTTGCCGAACGTCCAGAAGGTGACCTTGCCGTCCATGACGACGTACCACATGGCCACCAGGTGCGGATGTCCGGTCGGTCCGATCGACGCGATGTTGAGAACCTTCTGCTCCTCGAGATACGCGTCGATCTCGGCAGGTGTCATGTTGATGGAGGAACGCTTGTTGGCCATGTCGCCGACCCTACTTGCGTCCGATCAGACCGCTGCTGTCCGACCGGTCGCCACCCGCGGGCGTCCCGCCAGATCCGCTATGACGTCGACCGCCGAGAAGCCCGCGCTCACCAACAACTCCGAGACCGCGTCACCCTGACGATGTCCGATCTCGAGCACCAGCGAACCGCCGGGTCGCAACCATCGGGTCGACTCCTCGACGATCGCGACGAAGTCACCCAATCCGCCGGACGGAGCGAACAACGCCGAGGCCGGCTCCCATTCGCGCACCGACTGCTGCACCTCGGAATCGTCGACGTCGATGTAGGGAGGATTGCTGACGATCACGTCGAAGCGACCTCGCAACTCGTCGGGCAACGCCGCGAGCCACGAACCGTGGGCGAAGCGAACGTTGGCCGCCGATCGCCCGAGTCCGGCCGCGTTGGCCCGAGCGACGTCGAGAGCGTCGACCGATGAGTCGGTGAGCCACACCTCCGTGCCACTCAACGGCAACTCGACCGCCATCGACAAGCCGATCGCCCCCGAACCCGTTCCGAGGTCGGCCACCAAACGCGTCGGCCCGCAGGTCCGGGCGATCTCGATGGCTTTCTCGGTCACCCACTCGGTCTCCGGTCGCGGGATAAGGACGCGACGATCGATCATCAGATCGATCGTTCGAAACGACCAGCTACCCATGACGTAGGCGAGGGGTTCACCCGATCGATAACGCGCGACCATGGCATCGAGTTGCCCCACCATGCGTTCGGTGGCCGACTCGTCGAGAGCGGCCAGGAATTCGTCGCCCTGCAGCCCGCAGGCGGTTTCGCACAACCAGCGCGCCGCGGGCCGTTCACCCAGCACGTTCGTCGTCTCGGCGAGAAGTTCGCGCCACGTGATCGTGCGTTCGCCGTGCGACATGAATTCAGTTCCGGTCGCCGGCCAACTGACGCGACCGCTCGTCGGTGGCCAACGCATCCACGACACCGTCGAGATCGCCGGCCAACACGTCGCCCAACGAATAGATGGTGAAGCCGATGCGATGATCGGTGAGGCGGTTCTCCTTGAAGTTGTACGTGCGGATCTTCTCGCCGCGACCTCCGCCACCCACCTGCGAACGACGTTCGGCCGACATCTTGGCGTCCATCTCGTCCTGAGCCAGTTTCAACAAACGCGACCGCAACACGGTCATCGCGCGAGCGCGGTTCTGCAACTGGCTGCGCTCGTCCTGCATCGTGACCACCAGACCCGTGGGGAGGTGCGTGATGCGCACCGCCGAGTCGGTGGTGTTCACACCCTGACCACCCGGACCGCTCGCGCGATACACGTCGATCTGCAGGTCCTTGTCGTCGACGTGCACGTCGACTTCCTCGGCCTCGGGCAGCACCATCACCGTGGCCGACGACGTGTGGATTCGTCCCTGACTCTCGGTGACGGGTACCCGTTGGACCCGGTGCGGTCCGCCCTCGAACTTCAATCGCGACCAGGCGTCGTCGCCGCGCACCACGAACGTGGCCTGATTGACACCACCGAGATCGCTGGGGTCCACCGAGAGCGTCTCCACCTTCCAACCCCGTCGCGTCGCGTAGCCGAGGTACATCTCGTAGAGATCACGGGCGAACAGGTTCGCCTCTTCGCCGCCTTCGGCGCCGCGAATCTCCATGATCACCGGGCGGCCGTCGTTGGGATCCTTGGGAAGGAGCAACATGCGCAGCTCCTCCTCCAACCGGGCCACGTCGGCCTCGGCCGATTCCCGCTCGGCCTTCAATTGTTCGCGTTCCGTGGCGTCGGCGGACATCGCGGTCAGCTCACGGGCCGCCTCGGCGTCGGACGTGCGCGCTTCGATGTTACGGATGCATTCGACGACCGGCGTGAGTTCCTTGTAACGACGCGAGACCTCGCGCAACCGGGACTGGTCACCCAACACGGTCGGGTCGGACAGCAACGACTCCAATGTGACGTGCTCGGAGAGCAGAGAGTCCCAACGGTCGTGCATACCGACTCAGGCTAGGCCCGGTTCGTCTGCTTACAGACCGATGATGCGCGCCGGACGAAGCAGAAGATCGGCCATGCGCACGGTCACCGGCGACACGTCGCGAACCGGTACGACGATCACGAGTTCGGCGGGTTCGCCGATCGTCGGCTCGTGAAACGCACGGGCCTCGGCCGCGAAAGGAACGACGTCAAGGTCGATACCCGTGGAGAAGACCGCGACCAGTGGTGCGCCGGCACTCGTGGTTCCCACGGCCACGCACGGAATCGGGTCCTTCAGATTCGGACGTGGCGTGGGCGACGCCACCGCGCGCAAGTCCGATGCTCCGATCGCGGCCGGATCGGTGATCACGCGATGACGCAACGCACGTTCGGCACCCAGTCGATTCAACGGATGCGGATCGGCTCCGGTGGCGCGATGGCGTGCGACCACGTCGACGATGCGCTTCAACGACGCGGTGGTGGGCGTGTCACCGTGCATCATCGCGAACGCCTCACGATCGTGTTCGCCGACTCCCACCTCGAGTCGGTGTGCGCCGGTCACCGGATCGTCGACGACCCGACACACTTCGAGGCCCACCACCTCACCGATGACCACACCGTGCTCGATCACGACGTCGGCACCACTCTCCCGAATGGTGTCCACGAACACCAGATGATCGGGCGACGGAGCTGGTTCGGCTGACAAAGAATCAGGAGCCGACGGCGCGATGGCGATGCCGTCGACACTCCACACCTTCAGGTCGGTGACGAACTGCGTGGCGCGCCGAGCCAACGTTCCGGTGTGATCGGAGGCGAGGATGTGAACGACCCTCGACCCGCGCTTGGACGCCCAGGCCAAAGCCACGCCCAAAGCGCGTTCGGTGCGCTCCTCGACGAGCACCCACGCGGTGTCACCGTGGCTAGAGGCGGCACCGACGCTGAGCCCGGCCTGCGCGTCGGGCTCCATGTCGCCGAAGTGCTCACGCACGAGGGCGTGAAGTTTGAGACCGAGTAGTCGGGCGCGAACCTCGGGATCCATCGGTGCGGACACGACCGTCACCTACTCGTCGGAACCAAGGCGGATGGAACGCGAGCCGGAACCGGCGCGTCAGGACTTGGTCTTGCGAGCGCCGTAACGCTTGTTGAAGCGCTCGACGCGTCCACCGGTGTCGACCAGCTTCTGCTTGCCCGTGAAGTACGGGTGGCATTCGTTGCAGAGTTCGATGTTGAGGTTGCCGCCACGGGTGGAGCGGGTCTCGAACGTGTTGCCACAGGAGCAACGCACCGTGGTGAGGGTGTAGTTCGGGTGGATGTCGGCCTTCATGTGTCTTCGTCCTCTGTGCTGTCCCGAGCGGGCTCGGAAAGTGTACCTGCGACCCTCCCCCACGCCACCCGGCCGGGCGACGAGGGGGATCCGGGTCACATCGTGGGGGTTTTGCCGATCTCGGACAGGAAATCGTCGTTGTTCTTGAACTGCTTCAGGCGGTCGATCAAGAGTTCGAGGCCGGGCGCCGGGTTGCCGTCGGACGCCAGGCCCGACAGAACGCGACGCAGCTTCCAGACCATCTGCAACTGCTTGCGATCGAACAACAACTCCTCGTGGCGGGTGCTGGATCCGTCCACGTCAATGGCCGGATAGATGCGCTTCTCGGCCAGACGTCGGTCGAGGCGCAACTCCATGTTGCCCGTTCCCTTGAACTCCTCGAAGATGGCCTCGTCCATGCGGCTGTTCGTCTCGACCAGCGCGGTGGCCAGGATGGTGAGCGAGCCACCCTCCTCCACGTTGCGGGCCGCGCCGAAGAACTTCTTGGGCGGGTACAACGCGCCAGCGTCGATACCACCGGAGAGGATGCGACCGCTGGCCGGAGCCGCGAGGTTGTAGGCGCGGCTGAGGCGGGTGATTCCGTCGAGGATGACCACCACGTCACGACCCATCTCGACGTGGCGCTTGGCCTTCTCGATGGCCAACTCGGCAACGTGCGTGTGCTCCTCGGAGGGACGGTCGAAGGTGCTGGAAATCACCTCGCCCCGCACGGTGCGGCGCATGTCGGTGACTTCCTCGGGACGCTCGTCGATGAGCAACACCATCAACTGCACTTCCGGATTGTTGCGCTCGATCGCGGTGGCGATCTCTTTCATGATGGTGGTCTTGCCGGCCTTGGGCGGCGACACGATGATGCCGCGCTGACCCTTTCCGATCGGCGAGATGAGGTCGATGATGCGCGCGGTCATGTTGCCCGGGTCGAGCGGACTCTCCAGACGCAGCTTCTCGTCGGGGAACAAGGCGGTGAGATCCTCGAAACGCGGACGATCCTTGGCCTTGTCGGGCGAACCACCGTTGACCGTGTTGATCTCGAGCAGAGCCGGGTTCTTCTCGTTGCGGCCGGCGGTGCGGGCGATTCCGGTGACGTGGTCACCCTTGCGCAATCCGTACTGACGGGTCTGCTTCACCGAGATGTAGGCGTCGTCGCGGCTGGGCAGGAACCCGCGCACGCGCAGGAATCCGTAGCCCTCGTCGCGCAGGTCGAGATACCCCTCGACCGGCACCGACTCCTGGACCACGGGCTCACCACCTTGGTAGCCACTCTGGTCGTAGTTGCCGTCACGATCCTCGCCCTGCGGGCCCTCGTCACGGCCGCCCTTGCCCCGACGGCGACGACGCCGATTGCGTCCCTCGCCCTCGAATCGATCGCGGTTGCCGTCACGGTTGTTGGCATCACGGTTGTTGCCGTCGCGCTGGCCATTTCCGTTGCGATCACCGTTGCGATCACCGTTGCGATCACGGTTGCGATCACGGTTGCCGTCACGGTTTCCGTCGCGCGGTTGACGCTGCTCGCCCGCCGGTGCGGACTCGCCACCGGTGAGATCGGCCACGGTGGACACGCCTTGGCGCACCAACTCGGCTTCCCATTCGGCCAACGGCTCGCCGTCGGGTCCGAGGATCACCTCTGGTGCGGCTGCAGGAGCCGGAGCCTTCTTGTCGTCGGAGGACTCGCCATCCGATGTCTCAGCGGCTACGGCTTCCTCGGCCGGACGGGCCTTAGGGGGACGACCGGGCCCGCGCTTGGGCTTGTCGGCCACGGGTTCGGTCGCGGCCGGTCCGCCCACAGTGTCGAGGATCTTGGTGATGATGTCTTCCTTCTTCGCCCGAGGACCGGCCTTGATACCGAGCGCGGTCGCGATGGCGACCAACTGCTCTTTGTCCTTCGATTCGAGCACCGACTTTTCGAGTGCGTCTGCGGCCACGAGAACCTGCTTTCAGGCGGGGGTGAGCGGCGATGTGCGGTGAGGGCACGACCACCAGCGATCCCAACGCCAGTGAGGGGAACACACACGGACCAACCCAGGTTCTGCCACCAGGCGGAGACTCGTGCGGTCTGGGATTCCAGACGCTCTGACCATAGCCACGTCCGGGGGCAACGGCAACGTATCCCCGCGGTTTCGCGGGATCTCAGCGACGCGCGACCGAGCGCACGAAGGCCTGAACCGAGGCCAGGTCGTTGGCCAGATCGACGGCGCGTTCGCGGCGTTCGAGCAGGTCAGAGAGGTGTTCGGGCAGTTCGGGGCGGATGCCGGTGGCCCGCTCGACGGCCTCGGGGAACTTGGCCGGATGGGCTGTGGCCATGGTGACCACCGGCACGCCGGCTTCGCGCTGACGGCGCGCTGACGACACCCCGACCGCGGTGTGGGGATCGATGAGCATTCCGGACTCGCGATACACGGACGCCATGGTGGCCAGCGTGTCGGCGTCGTCACTGCGGGCGGCGCGGAAGACCGGCTCGATCCAGTTCGCGTATTGATCGGCTTCCACACTCATGCGACCGCTCGTACGGAACAGGGCCATCTGTTCGGCCGTCGCTCCCCCGTCACGATCGTTCAACTCGAACAACAACCTCTCGAAGTTCGACGACACCTGGATGTCCATCGACGGGCTGAGAGTGGGCACCACGCCATCGGCCACCATCGACTGCGATTCGAAGAAGCGCGTGAGGATGTCGTTCGTGTTGCTGCCGACAATGAGCGAGTGCGCGGGCACGCCCATCTCGCGCGCGATCCAGCCGGCCAACACGTTGCCGAAGTTTCCGGTGGGAACGCTGAACGACAGAGGCTGATCTCCCAACGCGTCCGACGCGGCCACGTAGTAGACGACCTGTGCCATCACTCGAGCCCAGTTGATGCTGTTCACCGCGGAGAGGTTCATGTCGCCCCGGAACGCGGCGTCGTTGAACATGGCCTTCACCAGGTCCTGGCAATCGTCGAACGTGCCGTCGATGGCCACGGTGTGCACGTTCGGTGCGTCGACGGTGGTCATCTGTCGCCGCTGAACGTCACTGACCCGACCCTGCGGGTACAGGATCACGATGTCGACGTTGTCGCAACTCTTCACACCGTCGATGGCCGCCGAGCCCGTGTCGCCACTGGTGGCACCCACGATCATCACGCGCTCGCCGCGCGACGAGAGAACGTGATCGAAGAGTCGACCGACCAACTGCAAGGCCACGTCCTTGAACGCCAGCGTGGGCCCGTGGAAGAGCTCCATCACCCATTCGTCGGGGCCGATCTGCACCAAGGGAACGGTGGCCGGATGACGGAACGTGGAATAGGCGTCACGACACATCGCCGCGAAGGCGGCCTCGTCGATCTCGCCGTCGACGAATGGTGCCATCACGGCTGCGGCCAGATCGGCGTACGAGCCGGTGGGCAACGACGGCAACGACGGCCAGTGCGACGGCACGTACAAACCACCATCGGTGGCGAGTCCGGCCAACAACACGTCGGCGAATCCGAGTTCGGGCGCCTGCCCGCGTGTCGAGACGTAACGCACGGTCATCGCCTCGTCAGGAACCGATCACGCGCAACAACCCACCGACGTGACTGACCGCGTCGAGCTCTCGCAGTTCACGCACCGTGGCCTGCACCGCCGACTCGCGGGCGTCGTGGGTGATGAACACCAGACGCGCGTCCGCGCCGATACCCTCTTGCTCGGCGGCGCGGATGCTGACACCGTTGCGGGCGAACACCCCGGTCACCGCATGGAGCACTCCGGGCTTGTCGGTCACCTCGAGCGACAGCAGATACTCCGCGCTGGTCTCGTCGATCGGTCGTACGACGGCCTTGGCGAAGGTGCCGATGGTTCCGTGCGTACCCTTGGCCAGGTTCACGGCCGCGTCGATCACGTCACCGAGCACTGCGCTGGCCGTGGGGCCCCCACCGGCACCGCGTCCGTAGAACATGAGCGAACCGACGGCACCGCCCTCCACGAAGACCGCGTTGTAGCTCTCGCGCACACTCGCCAGCGGATGATTCAGCGGGACCATCGCCGGATGAACACGCACCGCGATCTCACCGGACGCCGCGTCGCGCTCGGCGATGCCGAGCAACTTCACGACGTATCCGAGTCGCTTGGCCACGGCGATGTCGGCCGCGGTGATGCGACTGATCCCCTCGTGGTACACGTCGCCGGCCACCACCTTGGCCCCGAACGCGATGGACGCCAGGATCGCGGCCTTGGCTCCGGCATCGAAACCCTCGACGTCGGCCGTTGGATCGCGCTCGGCCAAACCGAGATGTTGGGCCTCGGCCAGAGCGACCCCGTAGTCGGCTCCCTCCTCCGTCATCTTGGTCAGGATGTAGTTGGTGGTGCCGTTGATGATGCCCATCACCCGGCTCACCGGCTCACCGCGCAAGCTCTCGCGCAACGCGCGGATGACGGGGATGCCACCGGCCACCGCCGCCTCGAACAAGAGGTCTACGCCGGCCGCGTCGGCGGCGCCGAACAGTTCGACACCGACGTTGGCCAACAGTTCCTTGTTCGCGGTGACGACGGGCTTGCCGAGCGACAGCGCCGTCGTGATCAGTTCGCGCGCGGGCTCGATGCCACCGATGACCTCGACCACCAGGTCGACGCCGGGATCGGCCACGACCGCGTGGGCGTCACGGGTCAAGAGCCCGTCGGCGAGGGTGATGCCGCGTTCGCGCGAGAGGTTGCGCACGGCGACGCGCACCACTTCCAGGCGAACACCGGTTCGCGCTTCGATGCCCTTCGACTGCTGAGCGATGAGGCTGATGAGGGCCGCACCGACGTTGCCGCAGCCGAGCACACCGATGCGCACGACCTTGCCCTGGGATTCGACGGTTGTCACGAGGTACAAGGCTATGGGCGGACCGCCCCGGAAACATCGTGGTTTGGCGCCGGCGACGACTCCGACGTCAGACCTGATCGAGGCGAACCAGGTCCTCGTGGGTTTCGCGTCGCACGACCACCCGCGACGAGCCATCGGCCACGAACACCACGGCGGGACGCGGCACCTTGTTGTAGTTGCTCGCCATCGAGTGCCCGTACGCACCGGTGACGGGTGTGGCGAGAAGGTCGCCGACTCGCAGCGTCGACGGCAGGTCGGCGTCGAAGATCAACACGTCACCGCTCTCGCAGTGCTTGCCCACGAGTCGAGCCGACATGTCGCGCGCGGCGTTCACGTCGGCGACCGCGAGCGCTTCGTAACCGCTCCCGTAGAGAACGGGACGCGGGTTGTCGCTCATTCCCCCGTCGACGCTGACGTAGGTGCGGACGCCGGGGATCGACTTGATCGTGCCGACCGTGTACACCGTGACCGCCGACGAAGCGACGATGGCGCGACCGGGCTCGACGGACACTTCCGCCGTCACTCCGAGGGAGCGACAAGCGTCGAGAAGAACCTCGCCCCATGTCGTGATCGACGGTGCTTCCTCGCCCTCGACGTACGCGACCCCGAGACCGCCACCGAGCGTCAGTTCGGGTAAGCCATAGGGCGCGGCAAAGGTGGCCATCACCTCGGCTGCCCGGGCGAAGCTGTCGACGAGCAAGACGTTCGAACCGATGTGACAGTGCAACCCGACGAGCTCGCCACAACCACTCCGCGTGATGCGGTCGATGGCTCGCGCGGCATCGCCGTTGGCGAGGTTGAAGCCGAACTTGGAATCGTCCTGACCGGTGGCGATGTAATCGTGCGTGTGCGCGTGGACTCCAGGGGTCACGCGGATCATCAGCCTCGGCACGGGCAGTCCGCGTGAACGCAGGTGCTCGAGCCGCTCGATCTCGTCGAAACTGTCGACCACGATCTGTCGCACGCCGGGACGCACCTGAGTGTCGGCACCGACGGTCAGGGCCATCTCGAGTTCGGCAATGCTCTTGTTGTTGCCGTGCATGATGCAGCGATCGGCCGGGACGCCACCATGCATCGCGACGTACAGCTCGCCTCCGGTAGCCACGTCAAGCAGAAGGCCCTCGTCGCTGACGAGTCGTGCCATCGCGGCACAACTGAACGCCTTGCTCGCGTAGACCACGCGGTCGACACCGAACGCCGCCACGGCCTCACGACACCGGGACCGGATGTGGACCTCGTCGTACACGAACAACGGAGTCCCATGGCGTTCGGCCAACTCGTCGACTCGGCAGCCACCGATGCTCAACGAACCATCGGACTCGATCCGCGCCGTGTCCGGCAGCAGTCGCATCGAGACCGGACGGGCGCTCACATCTGCTCCGGTGCGTCGATGCCCAACAATCCGAGTCCGCGATCCAGGACGCGGGCGGTGAGATCGCACAGTGCGAGTCGACTGGTTCGGGTCGCCTCGTCGTCGGCCTTGAGCACCGGACAGTGCTCGTAGAAGGACGTGAAGGTGGTGGCCAGGTCGTACAGATACGTGCACAGTCGGTGCGGGCTGTACCGCCCGATGGTGTCGAGGACGGCCGATTCGAAACCGAGGATGGCCAGCGCCAGCTCTCGCTCCTGGGGCTGGACGACGGTGATCGCGGCGGGGTCGATCGGATCACGTTCGATGCCGGCGCGACGGAAGATGCTACGGATGCGGGCGTGGGCGTACTGCAGATACGGAGCGGTGTTGCCGTCGAAGGACAACATGCGCTCCCAATCGAAGACGTAGTCGCGCACGCGGTCGGTGGAGAGATCGGCGTACTTCACGGCCCCGATACCCACCATGCGTGCCACACGGGCACGCTCGTCGGCCGGAAGATCGGGGTTCTTGGCCGCGATGGCCTCGTCGGCGCGGGCCACCGCCTCGGTGACCAGGTCGATGAACTTCAACGGATCACCGCTGCGGCTCTTCAGCATCTTGCGGTCGGAGCCGAGCACGCTGCCGAACGACACGTGAACGGCCTCCACCGGTTCCTTCAACCAACCGGCCATACGGGCCACGTCGAAGACCATGCTCAGATGTTGCGCCTGCGGTGCTCCCACCACGTACAGCAACAGATCGGCGCCGATTCGTTCCACGCGGTCGATGACGCAGGCCAGGTCGCTGGTGGCGTAATTGAAACCGCCCTGGCCCTTCTGCACGATCAAGGGCAGTGGATCGCCGTCGCGATTGGTGTACCCCGGAGGGAACACCACGTCGGCTCCGTCGGACTCCTGGAGCAGACCCAGAGCATCGAGACGGGTGATCACTTGCGGAAGCAGGTCGTTGTAGGCGCTCTCACCCATCAGGTCGTCGTCGGTGAGGAGGATTCCGAGGAGCGAGTACACGGCGTTGAAGTGCTTGGTGGAGAGATCGACAAGTAACTTCCACAGACGTCTCGTTTCGGCGTCGCCCGATTGCAGCAACACCACGCGGGCCCGCGCCCGATCCTTGAAAGCGTCGTCGGCGTCGAACTTGGCGCGGGCCTGCTTGTAGAAGCCGTCGAGGTCGCCGAGCGAGAGGTGATCGGCCGCCTCGGTCTCGCCGAGGTCCAACAGATGCTCGATGAGCATGCCGAACGGCGTGCCCCAGTCGCCGATGTGGTTCTCGCGAATCACCCGGTGCCCGACGTGTTCCATCAGACGCACGAGGGCGTCACCGATGACGGTGGTGCGCAGGTGGCCGACGTGCATCTCCTTGGCCACGTTGGGGGCCGAATAGTCGATGACCACGGTACGGGGCGCGACCGAGCCCACGCCCAGGCGTTCGTCGGCGGCCACGGTGGCCAGTTCGCGCGCGAGGAACGAATCGTCGAGCACGAGATTCAGGAAACCCGGACCGGCCACTTCGACCGACGAGCAGACGCCCTCGAGTCCGCCACACGCCTCGAGGACCGCTTGAGCCACGTCACGCGGACTGCGGCCCAGTTCCTTGGCCAACGCCAACGCGCCATTTGATTGAGCGTCGGCGTGCTCGCTGGGGCGGATGACGGGGTCCACGCCGGCGCGACCGGCCACGGAGTCGAACGCCGCCTGAAGGCGACCGGCGAGAACGTGGAGGGGATCGGCCATGACCGCTCCATTGTTACCGATCGGGGGTGGTTCGCCCCCGACAATTCACGACCCGACGACAAATCCTCTCATCGCGGCGTGGATGCTTCGAGGTAGTAGGCGCAATGTCCGAAGATCTCGGTGACCTCACCGGCATTCACGGCGATCCACACCGGTTGCACGCGCCACGTCGCCTCGACGCTCCATGGGTCCGAGGTGCCACACGACCAACCGAGTTCGGCGTCGTACCGATCCTCGCGATACACGAATCCCGCGGCCACCGGCATCGACCGCAAGCGATCCGACTGATCCTCTACCAACCAGCCCGTGGAATTGTTCGCCTCACACTCGATGTCGGTCTGGCATTCGACCGAACGGAATTTCTCTTCGGCGGTCGCTCCGGCGTACACGCACCAGATGTCGATCTCCAGGGTCGTGCCGTCGAACCGTGAGTACCCGAAGCCGTCTTCCTGCGATGTCTCTACGTCGTACGACTCGTAGCGAGGACCGAGCGACCCCATCCAGATGCCATCGGGCAGGACATCGGGTAGAACCGCGTCCTCGCCGACACCGCTACCGCAACCGCTGCCACGAACGTCCGCCGGGCCCAGCACCGGGACCTCGAAGAACTCGAGCCCCACGAACGAGTAGCCCGCGAAGTCGGCCGGCACCATCGTGTCCGTGCTCATGTCGGTGGTCGTGTCGGTGGTCGTGTCGGTGGTCGTGTCGACCGTGGCGTCCACCTCGGTCGTGTCGACCACGGTCGTGGTCGCGGACAGAGTCTCGGTGGTCTCACGATCACCCGAACACGCCGTCACAGCGATCGACAAGGCCGACACCAGGGTCAAGGCAGCCACACGACGACGGGGAATCAACATGCCTGAATAGTACGACCAAACCCACCGCTAGTCTGTCAAGAGTTGCCCACGTAGCTCAGTGGATAGAGCGTCTGCCTCCGGAGCAGAAGGTCGTAGGTCCGATTCCTACCGTGGGCGCCATTCGACAGCGAGACCGCACCGCGTCACACTGACACCAAGTCACACTGAATCGTCGCGCGACGCGCTCACGGGTGCCCGGACTCGTAGGTTGGCGCTCATGAACGACGAAGCGAGAGAGCCCGCGAACTTCTCGGTGCGCGACCTACGCGGCCATGACTTCGCCAACGCCGACCTGCGCGGTGCCGACTTCTCCGCCAGCAACCTGAGTGGCGCCAACCTCGCCGGAGCCGACCTCACCGGGGCGACCCTGCTCGGAGCCAACCTCGCGGGGGCCAACCTCGCGGGCGCGAATCTCGAGGGCGCCGACCTGTGCGGGGCGAACCTGTACGGGGCGAATCTCACAGCAGCGAACATGCCCGGCGTCGAGTTGACGTGGGCCATCCTGTACGAGGCAGTGCTCGACGGTGCCCGGCTCGCCAAATCCTCTTTGCGCGAGGTCAACGCTTGTGGGGCGAGCTTGGTCGGGGCCGACTTGACCGGCTCGAACCTTTCCGGGGTCTTCCTCGGCTTGGCCAACCTCAGCGGTGCCACGATGGACCACTGCGATCTCTCCGGGAGTTTCCTGCTGGGTACCAATTTCGGGTCGGGAGAGTGAGCCGGAACCAATCGGCGTGAAAAGTGCGAGGAAGTTGCGGGACGGTCCTCTTGTCCGGTGAGCAGCCACACGGGTTGCCGACAACCAGACAGGGGAACGCCATGAAGATCAACCACAACAACCGCCTCATCACCTCCGGACTCGCCGCTCTGGCCGTGGCCGGACTCACCGTGGGCGCCAGCGCCTGCTCGGGAGACGCCGATCGCGGCGCCGAGGTCCGCATCGAAGCGTCCGACGACGCGACGAACAACCAGTCGACGAGCGACAACGCGAGCGGCCTGTCCGCCGACCGCGCGGGCGACGTCGTCTCCTCCGCTACCGGTGCTCGCTCCTCCCGCGGCGTCTCGACCGGAGCCACTTCCGCCTCCACCTCATCCACCTCCACCTCGTCCGCCTCCACCGATGCAACCTCCGCCGAGACCCCCGCCTCCGCCGAGACCCCGGCCGCCGAGACCCCCGCCTCCGACACTCCGGCCGCCGAGACCCCCGCCTCCGACGCTCCCGCGACCGACGCTCCCGCCTCCGACACGCCGGCCTCAGACGCGCCGGTCGAGATCCCCTCGGGTGACACCGGGCCCGGCACCGGTGGTGCGCCGACGCTCGAGATCCCACTGAACCCCGGCGCGACCGCCGAGTTGATCCTCTTCGTCGGCACCAACGGCGACCTCGATGCCAGCCTCTTCCTGAAGGAGAGCGGCTTCGGCGGCAACGACATCGTCTCGGTGAAGCTCGTCTACTACGTGGGTGACACCAAGACCACGACGGGCGCCACGCTCAGCCGCGAAACCTCCAACATCCGCTCCATCTGGAACGCCAAGAACATGAACCTGTCGAGTGGCGACAGCGTGTCGGTTCGCATCACCAACAGCAAGGGTGTCACCACCTACATCGACAAGGTGGTGGAGATCACCGCGGCGGTGTGAGACCCGCGTCGCGTCACGCGACAGCGATCGGGGCGGCTCGGGCATCCGGGCCGCCCCTTCGCGTTTCCCCGTGCTCAACCCGTCTGCTGCGCCCGGCACGGTAGGCCGTCGCACACATCGACGAACACCTCGTCGATGAGGAAGCTGCGCATTTGGGAGCGGGTCAGGGCATCGTCTCGTGGGTCTTCATGAGAATCGCGACTTGTGGATGGTGGTACCGGCCCCACCGGAATGAGATCACTCCCCGAGTCCCAGATCACGATCGCCGACCCGGTCTGACCGTCGACTGCCGGATCGAGTCCCCAGCCCGGCGTCACCTCCCGACTGCGACCGTTCTCGACGACCGGCGTGTGAATCGTGGCTCCCACCGCCTGTGCGGCGATGAATGCCGAGAGTTCGGACACCTGCCAATCCCCGAGGGCCACATGGAACAGCAGTGCCTTGTCGTCGCGAGTGCCCGGCAAGGGATCGGAGGAGATGTGATTGACGTAGCCACCACCCTCGCCACGATCCCAGAGCATCTGCACGAACGAGATAATCAAGGTGCGCTCGCGGCGCGACGGGTAGGCCGGCTCCATGATGGCTTCGTAGGCGTCGAAATCGACCGAACGGGCCAACAGCAGTCCGTAGTTGATGCCGGGTACCCCCAACACCGACCGCGAGATGTCGGGTGACACCGCCGCCAGTGCCGAGCCCATGATTCCGCCCTGACTGTTGCCGTAGTAGACGAGGTCACCTTCGACCTTCGCGCCTGCGAATTCCGGGGAGTCGAGAAGTCCGTGTTGCATCATCCAGCCGAGGGCGACGAAGTTCACGATCCCCTGCTGCATGCGATCGGCCATCGTCAGAAAGTTCGAGAAGTCTCCGAGAGTCTGGACCGCGTTGCCGACGTCGATCTCACTCATGCCCGCCCACTGGGTCGCGCAGAAGAGAATCCCGGCCTCGTTGCCCAACGCACGGACGTCGCCCCCGTAGTCGATCTCGTACTCGCTGCCGAGCAGGCCGTGACCGTAGAGCCCCGGACGCAGGGCCAGCTCGGGGTCGGACTCGACCGCGATCGGTACCTGACACACGAAAGGCACCTCGACCTCTCCGTTGGGCACGGGCAGAGCGTCCGGATCGTCGCTGTCGTACGCGAAACGTTGTCCGGGCTCGCCGGTGCCCGTCATGTGATTCAGCACCGTGAACGTCCCGGCGACTTGCACCGCGACGTCGTCGCGCGAGCGAGGGGTCACCGACGAGATCGTGAACCCGCCACCGGTGTCTTCGAGCCATTCGATCGTCTGGTCGCGCACCGCCAGGATGCGCGCGGTGAGGTTCTCGGTGCTCGCCACCGTGAACGACCACGCCAACTGCAACTCACCGCGTTCGACACCGGCGGTGGTGAGAGCGGCGAAGACCTCGTCCATCGCGGCACGACGTTCCTCGATCGCGGGAACGGCGGTGTCGAGTGAATCCCGTAGCGCCACGAACGCCGGCGAAACCTCGACCGGGTCGCCCATGCCGTCGACGAGACCTCGAATCCCCACCACGTAGTGGCCCCCGTCGTCGAGCACCTCGGCCGGATGGATCACGAGCAGTGGGTCGTCACCGTCGTCGACCTCGGCCCACAGCGGAATGCGACGACCGGCCCCGTCGAGCAACACCACCGTCGCATCATCGGAGGTCGAAGCGGTGATGTCGGTCCAGGTCGGCAGGTTGGCACCGTCGACGTCGGCGAACGAGGCGAGCAGAGTCGAATTCGGGCTGAACCCGTCGTTGCGGTTCCACTCGCTCGGGTCGATCGCGACACCACTCGAGTTCGCCGGCATCCCGTCGGCGGGGAAAGCGACGCGCCGGCCAGTCGGTGTGTCGTCGGTGACGGTGTAGAAGTCGCTGGGGAACGGCAAGAGGCAGAGGTCGGGCGCGATCGGGTCACACGACGGAGCGGCGTCGATCGTGGCCTCGATGGCGGACACCAACTCGGGCGGTGCGGGCTCGAGAGTCGCGGGCTCGGTGGCCGGCGGTTGTGTCGCTGGGGAATCGGGACCGGCGTCGTCCCCACCCGAACACGCCGCGGTCGCCACAACGACGACAGCCACCACCAAACGCGACCAACGACGACGAATCATGATCCACCCCCGCGGGTGAAGGTATCAGGCCAATGCGGACTTGACGGCCGCGGCGATGGCCGCACCGTCGGCCGCGGCACCCACGCGTTCCTTGACCGCCTTGATGACGACACCCATCGCTTTGGGGCCTGATTGACCGTTGCCGGCCGCCACGGCCACCTCCTCGGCGACGATCGCCGCGAGCGCCGTGGCATCCATGGCCGCCGGCAGATACCTCTCGATGATCACGATCTCGCCGCGTTCCTTGGCCGCGGACTCGACGCGCCCCGCTTGCTCGTAGATCTCGGCGGACTCGGCGCGCTTCTTCGCCTCCGAACGCAGAACGTTGACGATCTGCTCGTCGCTCAGAACGACGGCTTCGCTTCCCGCCACCTCGGCATTCATGATGGCGGCCAACGCCATGCGCAATGTCGACTTGGTCAACTCGTCCCCGGCACGCACCGCTTCGGCGATGTCGGCTTGGATGCGGGCTTTCAATCCGGTCTCGGTGCTCATGGAACCATTCTGACCCGCGTGACAGCGGTAGCCTCCTCCGATTGTGAATCAGGTCAAGAATCGTCTCGCCGCCCTGTCCATGCTCGATCGGGCCTTTCGCCTGCTCCCCGACGACAAGATCACCGCTCTCTACGGTGCCCTCGAGGAGGACGGCCAGGACGCCGTCCAGCACATCGCCAGCGTGAAGGGCACCGACCCGTCACCCGCCGACCTGATCGCCGCCATCCGCGAGACCGTGAACAAGGGTCGCATCAACGGCGACCTCGAGCGACTCTCGCTCGTGCTGACCGAAACGTGCCTGAACGAGTGCATCGAGGCGTTGGGTTCCAACGCCGACGATCCGAGCGAGGAGAACCTGCGCGAGGTGCTCCCCGGCGTCATCGCCAACCACGGCCTCGACGTCACCCAGGTGATGCTGGCCACCGTCGTCACCGGTGAGGCCATCGCCTCGCCCATCATCACCCGCATCCTGAAGCACGACGATGCCTGGAAGGTGCCGCCTGCGCCGGAGGTGACGATCGCCCCCGTGCGCGTCGACGACAAGGACGACGCCGAACGAACCGCGCTCAAGGAGCAGCGCAAGGCCCGCAAGGCCGTCGAACAGGAAGCCGCTCGTCGCCGCCGCGAACAGATGCAGTCCTCACGCCGCAAGAGCTGAGTCGTCAGCGCAAGCGAGGTTCGTCCGGAACGTCCTCGTCGAGTTCCACCCGAAGCGAGTTGAGGAACATCGCCACCAAGTGATAGTTGCCCACGGTGGCGATCACGTCGAGCATCTGCTCGATCGACAGTCGCGACGACAACCCGGTCCAGGTCGCGTCACCGATTCTCTGGTCACGATGGAGTTCGTCCGCTGCCAGCAGGAGCAAACGATCGAGGTCGGACCACCTCGCCGTCGGCCCGTCGCCGACACGCTCGATCTCGGAATCGGTGAGCCCGCAGGCACGAGCGATCAGCACGTGCTGTCCCCATTCGTACGGTGACTTGCAGTTCCAGCCGGTGCGCAGGATCAACAACTCGCGTTCGCGCGGACCGATGGTGTTCTTCGAGAGCACGTGACCGGCGAACACGAGCCAACGTCGCAGGAGATCGGGGTGATGCGCGAGCGAGCCGAAGATGTTCAGCGGAGCGCCACTCGGCGCGGTCAATCCCTTGGCGAACATCTCGGCGAGACGGGGATCCTCGTCGGCGGTACGCACTCGCACGCGCGGCGGCGCATGGCGACGTTCGAGTTCGAGCAGGGCTCTCTTGGCCGCGGTGCCGCCGGCAAACCCGGTGAGGGCACCCGACGCCCCGATCACGCGGTGGCACGGCACCACGATGCTCAAGGGATTGCGCCCGTTCGCGGCGCCAACCGCTCGGGCCTTCTTGGCGTCGCCCAACACGGCCGCCTGCTCGGCGTACGTCATCGTCGATCCGTAGGGAATGGTGCGCAACACCCGCCACACGGACGCCTGAAATGCGGTGCCCCGGGGCTCGATCGGAAGGTCGAAGTCGCGCCGCCGACCGGCGAAGTACTCGTCGAGTTGGGAAACGGTCAGATCGATCACGCCGTTGCGACCCGCGCGTGCTCCACCCACCGAGGGCACCCGGGCCGGGTCGTCGTCCGGCCACAGCACCGCGCGCAACCCCGTGGAGGAGGCCACCAAGGTCAAACGGCCCACCGGGCTGCGATAGGTGTATCTCACGAGCTCGCCGACCACCGACCCATCATGGCAGCGAAGACCACTGGTGCCCGCTGTGCCGTGAGCGACACGCTCGGATTACCCCTCGCGTCGACGTTCGTTGTACCGTACAAACAATGTCCGAGTCCCTCTCCGCCACCCCCATGGGCGTGGCCATCACCAAACGCCAGCTCTACATGGTGTTCGGAGGCGTCATCTCGGGCCTGGCCCTGTCGGCTCTCGACGGCACCATCGTCAACACCGCCCTGGCCACCATCGTCGGTGAATTGGGGGGCATCAAGTACTACGCCTGGGTGGGCACGGCCTACATGCTCACGAGCACCACCTCCACTCCCCTGTTCGGCAAGCTCTCCGACCTCTACGGACGGCGTCCGCTCTTCCAGGCCGCCATCGTGATCTTCGCCATCGGGTCGGTGTTCTGCGGGGTCTCGCAGTCCATGTGGCAGTTGGTGGTGTCCCGGGGCATCCAAGGCATCGGTGGCGGCGGCCTGCTCGCCGTGGCCTTCGCGATCATCGGCGACGTCGTGGCGCCTCGTGAGCGCGGCAAGTACATGGGGCTCATCACGAGCATCTTCACCTTCAGCAGCGTGGTCGGTCCGTTGCTCGGCGGATTCATCGTCGACAACACCAGTTGGCGGTGGATCTTCCTCGTCAACGTCCCGGTGGCGGCGCTCGCCATCGCCATCACGAACAAGGCGTTGAAGCTTCCGTTCGTGCGACAGCAACGCAAGGTGGACTTCGTGGGGGCGACCCTGCTTGTCTTCTCGGTCACCGCGTTGTTGTTGGGACTCTCGTGGACCGGTGACGAATACGGCTGGACTTCGGCACCCACGTTGGGTTTCTTCGCCGCCGCGATCGTCGGCACCGTGGCCTTCGTGCGTTGGGAGGCCCGGGCACCCGAGCCGATCATCCCCCTCGACATGTTCTCGATCGACACGGTGCGTGTCGTCGTGCCTCTCATGGTGTTGATCGGCGCGGTCTTCTACGGTGCCAACGCCTTCATGCCCCTGTTCCTGCAGGGTGTCACCGGTGTGTCGGCCACCAATTCGGGACTGCTGCTGGTGCCGATGGCGGTCTCGGTGGCCATCACCGCCACCTGGGTGGGGCGCATCACCTCGCGCACCGGCACCTATAAGGTGTGGTCGCCGATCGGTTGCGCGATCACCACGGTCGGATTCGCGATGGCGGCGTTCCTCGACTCGTCGAACGGGTACGTGTACCTCGCCATGGCCGCGTCGTTCATCCTCGGAATCGGGATGGGAATGATCATGCCCACCGGAACACTGGCGGTGCAGAACGCGGTCGCGCCGAGCGAGATGGGCACCGCGTCCTCAGTGGTGGTCTTCATGCGCCAGTTGGGTGGTGCCGTGGGTCTCGCCGCGTATGGCGCCCTGTTCGCCAACCAATTGAACGGTCGCGTCGACCCCGAATTGGTGCAGGCCCCACGCATGATTCGCACGTTGCCGTCACCCCTGCGCGAGCAGGCCCTCGGCGCTCTCACGCATGCGATCGTCATCGTCTTCCGCGCCGCGGTTCCGTTGGCGATCATCGGTTTCGTCGTGGCCCTCGCCATGCCGAACCGGCCGTTGCGCTCGGCGGCAGCAATGAGCACCGCCGCACCCTCAGGCGACTGACGGAACCGGCCGCTTCGTTCGCTGCAGGAGCGACAATCCGAGCACGGCGAAACCGATACCCCCGGCGAAGGTGGCGCGCTCTCCGAGCAGTTCACCGATGAGCCCGAGTGCCAGACCACCGATCACTCCGCCGATCTCGAAGAAACTGGTGAAACTGGCCACCACTTCCACGCGATCCTCGCCGTCGATTCCCTCGACGCTCATGGCCAACAGCGACGGGTAGAAGAACGAGACTCCCAACGCGAAGAAGACGGTGCCCATCCATATTCCGAGGGCGTTGCCCAGAACCCACACCGACGTCACCCCGCCGAGCAGGAACCACATCGCCATCAGCACGCTGCGACGCAAACCGATACGGGCCGGGATCTTGGCTCCAAGAAGGCGGACGAACAGACACAGGATGCTGTACGCGGTGAAGAAGGCCGCCGAGCCCGACAGCCCGATCGACTTGGCGAACGTCGGAACGAACGACGTGAACGAGGTCCAGGCCGCCATACCGAGCGCGAGAATCGTGCCGGGCACCATGGCCCGGGGATGGAACCACGAGATGCGCCGGCTCACCTCGGCGGGTCGCTCCCCCACGAACGCCGGGGCCGTGAACGACACCAGCGCCGCCACCAACGCCGCGGCGGCCGAAACGATCCACACCGCGTCGTAATGTCCCGACGACAATCCGCGTGAACCCTCGACCACGTCACCCATCACCCACTCACCGATGATCGGTCCGACGGACAGGCCACCGAAAACGGCCACCGAGAGATAACTGGCGGCCTCGGCCTTGCGCGTCTCGGGGCTCAACTCCACGACGAGAATGGCCGCCCCGACGAACAACGCGGCCTCGCCGACTCCCATCAACGCGCGCAGCGGCAGGATCTGCCACGTCGAGGTCACCACGATCAGGCTGAGGGCACCCAGCGCACCGATGACCGAGCCGGTGACCATCATCGTGCGACGGCCCCACTTGTTACCGACCCACGTGAGCAGAGGGCGGAACAACACCGCCGAACCGCTGAACACCACGCCGGCGGCGCCGATCATCGCTTCGCCCCCACCGAGTCCGTTCTTGATGAACACGGGCAACGTGGGAATGAAGATCCCGACGCACGTGTAGTACGCCAATGTGGCCGCGGTGACCAACAGGAACCGCGGCGTCACCATCCGTTCGCTCAACCGGCCGACGGCTCCTTGGGCAACCCGAGCACGCGCTCACCCACGATGTTGCGCTGGATCTGGCTGGTGCCACCCCAGATGGTCTCGGATCGGCTGAAGAAGAACGCCGACATCATCGGGCTCACCGGGTAACCCTCTCGACGCTTCTCGCGAGCCACGCCCGGCCACGAACCCCCTTCGGGGCCGGCATCGACGAGCATCGCGTTGGCACCGAAGATGTCGAGCGCCAGCTCCATCGCGGCCTTGTGCATCTCGGACCAGAACATCTTGTTGGACGCACCGAGGGCCATGACACCAAGGTCCTTGGAGTTGTTCAACGTGGCGGTCAGCGACCGCAAACCGTTGATGCGCAGGATCTGGATCTTGGTGTAGTACTGCATCAGGCCCTGACGAACACCCTCGTCGTGGATGCGCCCGTTCTCGGTGGCGGCGCGAACCATCTGCTTGTACTCCTCCTCGAACCGGCGGTACCCGGTGGTGGCGCTCATGCCACGCTCGAAGGCCAAGGTGCTGTTGGCGA
>Ga0169931_10003514_pt1 | contig 24803 bp, 23 predicted proteins | sample Kivu_15m_20L_FD_129675 | JGI IMG/M metagenome (GOLD analysis project Ga0169931, IMG submission 129675) | Freshwater microbial communities from Lake Kivu, Western Province, Rwanda to study Microbial Dark Matter (Phase II) - Kivu_15m_20L... | ecosystem: Environmental > Aquatic > Freshwater > Lake...
AAGGGGCGTGGGGCAAGGGGCAAGGGGCAAGGGGCAAGGGGCAAGGGGCAAGGGGCAAGGGGCAAGGGGCAAGGGGCAAGGGGCAAGGGGCAAGGGGCAAGGGGCAAGGGGCAAGGGGCAAGAACAGAAGGGAACTCAGCCCCGCGAGGAGGCTCGTTACCCGTCTGTTCTGTCCTCTGATCTCGCCCCTTGCCCCACGCCCCTTGCCCCTTGCCCCACGCCCCTTGCTGCTATTCTTTCCCTTTCTTCTTCGGCGGCGTCAGCAGGCTGCCGAACGCTTCCTTCGGGTGCGCCGCCGGCACTTTCAACTCGGTGCGCAGTTTGTCCAACTCGCCGCGCAGTTCCTTCACCGCGTCCGCGTACTTCGGGTCGGCGTAGAAGTTCTTCGTTTCGTTCGGGTCGGTCTGCCGGTCGTACAGTTCCCAATAGTCCGGGCTGTTCGTGCCGTCGGGTTTCGGAACGTAGAACCGCACCAGTTTGTAGCGGTCGGTGACGACACCGTAGTGCGGCATGACGCGGTGCGGGGAAGGGTACTCGAAGTACTCGTAGTAGAAGCTCTTGCGCCAGTCCTTCGGCGCTTCGCCCTTCAAGAACGGCAGTAGGCTCTTCCCCTGCATCTCCGCGTCCGCGGGCACACCGGCCGCGTCCAAGAACGTTTGCGCGACGTCTACGGTGCTCACGAGACTGCTCGTGGTGACACCAGCTTTGCCCATCGCGGGCCACCGCGCGAGCATCGGCGTGCGCACCGATTCCTCGAACACCCAGCGCTTGTCGAACCAGCCGTGTTCGCCGAGGTAGAAGCCCTGATCCGAACAGTACACGACAAGCGTGTTCTTCGCCAAGCCCTCGTCGTCGAGGAACTTCAGTAGCTTGCCCACCGCGTCGTCTACCGCTTTCACGCAGCCGAGGTAGTCGTGCATGTAGCGGTTGTAGCGCCAGCGGGTCAACTCTTTGCCTTCGAGTTTCGCTTCGCGGAAGGCCTTGTTGCGCGGCTCGTAGTAGGCGTTCCACTCCTTCAGTTGCTCCGGGTTGATGCCCGGCGGCGCGACCAACTTCGCGTCGAGTTGGGAGAAGGTTTTCGCGATGGTCATGTCTTGTTCGGCGACCGCGGGGCCGCGCTTGGTGAGGTCTTCGAAGAGCGTCTCCGGTTCCGGGTACTTGCGGTCCTTGTCGTGCCCGAGGTGGCGCAGCGGCGGCGACCACTCGCGGTGCGGGGCCTTGTGCTGGCTCATCAGCAGGAACGGCTTGGTCTTGTCGCGGTTCTTCAGCCACTCGATGCTGAAGTCGCCGATGAGGTCGGTCGTGTAGCCGGTGTGCTGCACGCGCTGGCCGTCCTTGATCATGGGCGGGTTGTAGTAGATGCCTTGGCCCGGCAGGATGTGCCAGTGGTCGAACCCGGTGGGTTCGGAGATGAGGTGCCACTTTCCGATGATCGCGGTCTGGTAGCCGGCCTTCTGGAGCAACTTCGGGAACGTGACTTGCGCGCCGTCGAACCGCGAGTTCGTGTTGTTGTAAAAGCCGTTGCGGTGCGAGTACTTCCCCGTCAGGATCGTGGCGCGGCTCGGCCCGCAGATCGAGTTCGGCACGAGCGCGCGGTCGAACCGGCACCCCTCTTTGGCGATGCGGTCGAGGTTGGGCGTGTCGAGCAGTTTGCGCGGGTCGCCGTAGGCGCTGAGCGCTTGGTAAGCGTGATCGTCGGTGAAGATGAACACGAGGTTCGGCTTCTCCGCGGCCCGCACCGGCGCGGCGGCGAAGAGAGCGACGAGCGGAACGAGGTAGCGCATTGGCAGCGTCTCGCGTGGGAGGGGGAACAGGCGAGAGTGTACGCGAAGAGCGCGCGATTACCAACGTTCGCGCTGTTACACCGATGTGACCGACACCGGGCCGCGGTGCGGGTATGATTCGAGCGTCTCACTCTCGAACCCCGAGGGCCGCATGACCCGCACGTTCTTCCCGCTCGCCGCGGCGCTCGTCGCGCTCGCAACGGCCGGTGCCGCCGACCCGAAGGTGCGCACCGCGGCCGAAGACGCCAAGTTGCTCGAAGGGCGCTGGAAGCTCTCGCAAGAGTCCGCGAAGTTCGTACTCGGCGACAAAACCGTGCCGGCTCTCGTCGCGGCCATCGACACGAAAGGGGCGGTCCTCACGTTCGAGAAGGGCGTGCTGAGCCTCGACGGGCAGAAGCTCACGGCCACGTTCGAGAACGACCTGAACGTGCCCGAAAAGCAGAAGGCGGTCGAAAGCTCGGTGCGGGGCCAGCGGCTGGTGCGCATCGTGCCGAAGGGCGGCGAAGCGTTCTTCGCCAGCTACGCGGTTGGCGAGAACGGCCTCCAGATTCGCTACCCGGCCGGGTGCTGCTCGCGCTCCGGGATGGTCATCAACTTCGAGCGCGCGAAGTGATACAGGCAGTCAGCGCCGGTTGATCTTGTCGGGGTCCAGACCCTTCTTGGCTTCGCGAAGCGCCGCGGCCCAATCGTCGCCCTTGCCCTTCCAGCGAATGTAGCAGTGCGTGAAGAGTGTCCGGCTCTCGAAGATGCCGTCAACGATCACGAGATCGCCATCGGTATCGCCGCATTTGGGAATCGGAAGAAGGCCCGATCCGCGGCGCGCCGCTTCCAACCCGCGGGCCGATGTGATGAAGTGCAAGTGGAAGGTCGCGGAATCATCGCGGTCGCGGAGAACGAGTTCGGCGCGCGCTTTATCTTCCACAAGGCGCAACGACGACGCTCGGCCGACGACCCGAAACACCTTCCCCCGGTACTTCGCATCGTCGGCTTCTAGGTCTTGGAAAGCGCGGAACCCGTGGTGCGGCGTTCGGTCGATCGCGACGAGGTACTCCGGCGTGCCCGGTTGCCGTTCGTAGTCGTCGAGCGCGCGCTGCTTCGCTTCTTCTTGGCGCTGCTGGTGGCGCTTGCGGGCGCTGCGGTTCGCCACCAGCGCCACCAGAATCAGCACCGCGAGCAGCGAACCGCCAACGAGCCAGCGCCGGCGCGTCACTTCCGCGCCTTCGGGTGGGCGAACGGCACCCAGCCGCCGTTCTGCTTGCTGCTCTCTACGCACCGCGTGATGAACAGCATCCCTTCCACGCCGTCGTACACGTTCGGGTAGACCGTGTTCACCGTCTCGAACTTCTCGCCGGTCGCGCGCTTTACGAAGGCGTCGTAGGCCGTGCCGTACACGTTCGCGAACGCCTCGAAGAACGCTTCCGGGTGTCCACTGGGAAGCCGAACGCTCGCCCCGTGCGCGGCTCCGAGGTACGGGCCGCCGTTGCGGGTGTACAGCTTGTGCGGTTCGCCGTTCTTCCGCACGAGCAGCTTGTTCGGCTCCTCTTGGTGCCACTCGATCGCACCCTTCGTGCCGTCCACTTCGATGAACAGGTCGTTCTCGCGGCCGTGCGAAATCTGGCTCGCGGTGACAGTCGCAAGCGCGCCGTTTTCAAAGCGCACGAGCGCGACGCCGTAGTCGTCGAGCGCGCGCCCCGCTTCGAACACCTTCAGCGAACACGACAGTTCCTTCGGCAGCAACCCGGAGATGTAGCGGCCGAGGTTGTAGGCGTGCGTGCCGATGTCGCCGAAGCACCCGGCCGCGCCGCTCTGCTTCGGGTCGGTGCGCCACTTCGCTTGCTTCTGGTCGCTGCTCTCAAGGCGCGTGCGGAGCCAGCCCTGAATGTAGTTGGAGCGGATCGCGTTGATCTCGCCGAGTTCGCCGTTCAGCACCATTTCGCGGGCCTGCCGCACGAGCGGGTAGCCGGTGTAGTTGTGCGTGACCGCGAACACCACTCCGCTCTTCTCGACCACCTTCAGCAGCTCTTCGGCTTGGGCGAGGTCGAAGGTGAGCGGCTTGTCGCAGATGACGTTGAACCCGGCTTCGGCGAACGTCTTGGCGATCTCGAAGTGCGTGTGGTTGGGCGTGGCGACCGAGACGAAATCGACCTTGTCCGCGCGCTTGGCTTCGGCCTCGGCCATCTCCTTGTACGAGCCGTAGGCGCGCTCGGCGGGGATGTCGTAATCGCTCGCGAACGCTTTCGCCTTCGCGGGATCGCTCGAAAGCGCCCCGGCGACGATCGCGGCGCGGTTGTCGAGCACGGCAGCGGTGGCGTGTACGCGGCCGATGAACGCGCCTTGCCCGCCCCCGATGAGGCCCATGCGGAGCTTGCGATTGAGCGAACCGTTGGTCGGCACGATGAGAACTCCGAGAGAGGAAGCGAGTGCGTATCGTGCCGAGAATTGTAAGGCGAACCGCGCGCCGCGGCGAGCGCCGGCCTTCAATCCGACCGGTGCTGTGCAACGAGGCCCGGCGGCACTGTGCCGGCTTTGAACGCGCTCCGATGTTCTGAGTTGCCCAACTCCATCTGAAAGGTGTCCCAACCGTCCCCGGCGCGAACCGCCATCCACCACGGCCCGGTCACACTCTCGGTGAACCCCCATGTGATGTGGTAGCCGTCCTCGTTCGACCACCCTTCCAACTCCGCGTACATCAACCCGCTCTCGTCGTCGTTCTGAAGGCTGTCGATAATCTCGCGCACCAGTTCCAACGCACTGTCCGAGCCGTTCGAGCAGCGGAACATGTAGATCGTCTTGATTTGAAGAAAGTACTGCGCGATCCACTGCACGTTGACTCGCGGTTCTGCCACGCCTAACCAACTCGTGAAGAACCGGCGGTGATCGTCCCACGCCTCGGCATCACCCTCGAGCGTTCGCTCAAAGTCGAACGCCCAATCCCCCTCGGAGTCGAAGACCTGAATCAGTCGCCAATCGTCCGGCGTTCCGTCGGTCAGTTCGCCTCGCAAGCCATCACCGAATTCGGCAATGAACTCGAGCCATTCGTTCGCGGGCGATGTAACGGCTGCCGGTGTTACGAACCACATGTTGTACGACACGACTTTCTCCTGTGTTCCTTCTGCACGTTGGATTCGCCGAGCCGAACGGCCCTCGCGTCACTCGCCTTCGCCCCAGATCGCGGCACCGATGAGAAGCGCGAGTGCGGCAATCACTCCGACGCCCGCGCCGAACTTCCCGGCCAGCACATACCCGACCGCGACCGGCAGCGCGAGCAGCGCTAGAATCCCGACCACCGCCAGCGGCCCAAACTCTTCGAGAAGGAAGAAGAAGGTCCGGATGCGCTCGCCGCGCGGCGGCTTCGGTGGCGGGTCGGTGTTCGGCTGCGGGGCCGGCGGTTCGGCCGCGCCGCAGTGCGGGCAGGTGGCATCGCGGTTCTGAAGCGGCGCGCGGCACCGCGGGCACGGGCGCATGCTGCGTACCTCCATAGCAACAAGCATACCCGCGGCGCGCGGAGCGCGGAAGGGCGCTCGCTTGTGCGCGCGCCGCGCGAGCGGTACGCTGTTGGCACCCACGGAGTTCGCGCATGCGCACCGCCCTCGCTCTTGCTTTCGCACTGTCGGCACACGCGGCCCGCGCCGCCGACCCGGACCTGCGGCCCTACTACCCGAAAGAATCGTTCGCGGTGGTCAGCGTCGATGTGAAGCGGATCGCCGCTTCGCCGTTCGGGAAGAAGGTGTTCGGTACCGACGAACAGTTCACCGCGGCGCTCAAGCTCGCAGTCCTGCTCGCGGCACCGACCGACGGCGAGGGCGAAGCGCCCTCGCCCGAACTGAAGAAGGCGGTCGGGTCGGTGGTGAACAAGATCGAGCGCGTGACGACGGTCGTGGCGTTCAAGGATCCGAAGGCGTCGTTCGACGTCCGCGTCGTGACGTTCGTCGAAGGGGCCGTCACAGAGGACGAGTACACGATTGCCTTTGAGGCGCTGGCGAAAGAATGGGGCGGACTCCAAACGGAGAAGCGCGACGGCCGTAGATGGTTCGGCCTGTCTGAACCCCTCGGCCTACGGGAGTTTTCCGGCGTCCTCGCGCAGAAGGGACTGTTCTTGATCGGCGAACGAGAAGACCTGGTACGTGTGCTTGACGTGATCTCCGGCAAAGCGAAGCCGGCCGAGAACAAGGACCTGAGCGCCGCGGTCGCCCGCGTGAAGCCGGACGAAACGCCAGCGTATCTGATCGTCGCCGGCCCCACGTTTGGAACCGGTCTCGTGACACTCTCGTTCAAGGGTGATGCCGAACTGAGTGGGAAGTACGAAGGCGACTTTGCCGAGCTGGTCGAAACAGTTCTGCGCAATCAACTCAAGAATCTGACGGACGGAACGTCGCGCCGCGCGCGCCTCTGGACCGCCGCGAAGGTGACCGTGGCGCGGAAGGACAAGACCGTGACGCTCAGCGGCACGGTCCCTGCCAAATTGCTCGCGGAAGAATACGCGAAGCTGAAATAGCCTTCACACCACGCCCTTCGCGCGGAGCGCGGAAGGTTAACCGTCGAACCGGTTCAGCGACCCGGTGCCGAAACAGATCGCGCACCGCGCCAGCCAAATGCCGCCGTCGTTCGCCAGCGTGAGGGGGCGCTTTCCGGTGCCGTCGCACAAGGCGCACTGCACGCGCGGCGGCGGCGGGGGCGGTGGCGGCGGCGGACTGTAGCGCGGGGGTGTGGCAGCGGACTGCGGGCGCGGGGCTGATGCCGGTTGCGACGATTCGGAAGCGATCGCGGCGATCGCGGCGATCGCGGCCACGAGAACCGCGAACAACCACGTGACACCCCAAGCCACACTCGCCACGACCGCGATAGCAAACATCGCGATGAGCACCGCGGAAAGCGCGCGACCGGACTTCGGGTTCAGCATTGGGCACCTGCCAGATCGGGACGCTGCCATTACACCGCCCCGCGGTCCGCGCTGCAACGGTCACACCACGCCCTTCGCGCGGAGCGCGTCCACTTCGGCCGCGCTGAGGCCCAGCACGCTGGAAAGCACGCTCGCGGTGTGTTCGCCCAGTCGCGGCGGCATTGTGGGCGCGGCAGTCGGCGCGCCGTGCAGGTGAACTGGGTTGCCCACCAGATTGACTTCGTTCCCTGAAGGGTCGCGCACCGTCAGCTTCATCCCGCGGGCGAGCGCTTGCGGGTCCGCGAACGCCTCGGCGTAGCCGCGCACCACCGCGTGCGGCACGTTCGCTTCGCTCAGTCGCGTTTCCCATTCTGCCGTCGTGAGAGAGCGCATGAGCGCTTCCACCAGCGGCACCACTTCGGCGCGGCGCTCGACGCGCTGCCGGTTCGTGGCGAAGTTCGGGTTCGCGCCGAGGTCCGGTGCGCTCGCGGCGGCGCAGAACGCGCGCCACTGCGAATCGTTCCCGACGTTCAGCACCAGCCAACCGTCGGCGGTGGCGAACAACTGATACGGCACGATTTGCAGGTGCGCGTTGCCCTGCCGCGACGGCGCTTTGCCGCTCGTGAGGTACGCCTGCGCCACATTCACCTGCGCCGCGAGTGCGCAATCGGCGAGCGCGAGGTCGATCGCGTACCCGTGGCCGGTGCGCGCGCGCGCGACGAGCGCCGCGAGGATCGCGTTCGAGGCATACAAGCCGGTTAGCACGTCCGCGACCGCAACGCCCACTTTGAACGGTGGCCCTTCGGCCGGCCCGGTGATCCCCATGAGGCCGCTGAGCGCTTGAATCGCGAAGTCGTAACCGGGATCGTTTTGCCGCGGCCCGGTGCGCCCGAAGCCGCTGATCGAACACGCAATCAGCCGCGGGTGCTTCGCGAGCAGCGCCTCTGGGGTGAGGCCGAGTTTCTCGGCGCTATCGGTGCGGAAGTTCTCGATGAGCACGTCGCACTTCGCCAGCAGGCGGTGGAACAGCTCGCTTCCCTCGGGGGTGGCGATGTCGAGCGTGAGCGAGCTTTTCCCGCGATTGCACGAAAGGAAGTACGCGGAGAGGTCGGTGAAGCCCGGCACGAACGGCGGTCCCCACCCGCGGGTGTCGTCGCCCGCGCCCGGCCGTTCGAGCTTGATGACTTCCGCGCCCAAGTCCGCGAGCAACTGCCCGCAGAACGGCCCCGCGAGCACGCGGGCGGCGTCCAACACCCGCACGCCGTGCAGCGGCGAAATCTGATCGACAGCGAACGGGAACATGGCGCACCTCCTTGCCGAATTGTACGCCCGCGCGCGATAATCCCGACACTCGCTCGCCCTCCCACCGGAACGCACCTCATGTCACGCTCCCGCCTCTTCGCCGCACTCTCGCTCGCCGTGTGCGCGTTCGCCACCGCTCGCGCCGACAACTGGCCCGCGTGGCGCGGCCCCACCGGGCAGGGCACCACGGCCGAAACGAAACTCCCGCTGAAGTGGAGCGCGAAAGAGAACGTGAAGTGGAAGATCGACCTGCCGGACGCGGGCAACTCCACGCCCATCGTCTGGGGCGACTTCGTGTTCCTCACGCAAGCCGCCGACAAAGGGAAGACCCGCTCGCTGTGGTGCCTGAACCGCAAAGACGGCACGAAGGTGTGGGACAAGAGCGTGGCGTTCACGGGCAAAGAGCAAATCCACGGCACGAACACCTACTGCGCCGCGTCACCGGTCACGGACGGCGAGCGCGTCATCGCGTTCCACGGCTCCGCCGGTCTGCACTGCTACGACATGAAGGGCAACGTGAAGTGGTCGAAAGACCTCGGCCCGTGCGACCACATTTGGGGCAGCGCCGCGTCGCCGGTGATTCACAACGATCTCGTGATCCTGAACTTCGGCCCGCACGCGCGGTCGTTCGTCGTCGCGTTCAAGAAGAGTGACGGCGCGGAAGTGTGGCGCACCGAAGAGTACAAGGGCAGCGATTACTTCGGTACATGGAGCACGCCGGTGATCGCCAACACCGGGAAGCGCACCGAGATGGTGATGAGCTGGCCGGGCGTCGTGAAGGGGCACGATCTCGAAACCGGGAAGGTGCTGTGGAGTAGCAAGGGGCTTGAGAAGGAAGGCGGGCAAGACCGGCTCACGTACGCGTCGCCGCTGGTGAGCGAGAAGTACGTCTTCGCCGCCGCGGGTTACGGCGGCGCGGCGGTCGCGGTGAAGACCGGCGGCGCGGGCGACGTGACCGACACCCACCGGCTGTGGCGGGCGTCGAAGAACCCGCAGCGCATCGGTTCGGGCGTCATCGTCGGCGACTTCGCGTATGTGGTGAACGAGCCGAGTGTGGTGTGCATCGACCTGCGCACCGGCAAGCAGACGTGGGAAGAGAAAGTGGGCACCGCGTGGGGCAGCATCGTGCGCGCCAACGACCGATTGTACCTCACCACTCAGAACGCCGAAACGCGGGTGTTCGCGGCGAAGCCGGACGCTTACGAAGAACTCGCGCGCAACAAGCTCGACGGCGCGACCACGCGAGCCTCCATCGTGCCCTCGAACGGCGACCTGTTCGTGCGCACCTACAAGCACCTGTGGTGCATCGGCGAGAAGAAGTGACCTCTCAGGCGTCCGCGTCCCAGACGACGATGCGCCCGTCGGCGGCGCTGGCGGCAGCGAGTGCGCCGTCGGCGCTGAACGCGACCGCGCGCATGGGGCCGAGTTTCCACGCAAACTTTTTCAGCGGCTTCCCGGTGTTCGCGTCGAGGTACTTCACGAGCGTCTGCTTCCCCTGTACGGTCGCCAGCACCGGGCGCGCCGGGTGATACGCCATCGACAGGATCGGCACGCTGAAGCCCGTCACGACGGTCGGCTTCGCCCACGTCGCCGCGTCGAACAGGTACAGTCGATCCCAACCCATCGACGCGAACCGCGCGGCGTCCGGTGACACCGCGAAGGCGCGAATGTAATTCGATTTGTAGGGCACGGCCAGTTCTAGCGCCCCGGTTGAGGTGGAGCGCACGTTGATGTGTGATTCGGAATAGGTAAAGAACCGATCCGGGCCGAACGCCGCGAACGCGCTCTCCCGCAGCCCCCGCGGCACCGACCACTGGCGAGCGAGCGAAAACTCACCCTCGGGGCAGAGGGCGTATCCGGTGAACCAATTCGTGCCGTTGTAGTGGACGTTCGCGACGAGGTTCGCGCCGTCGGGCGCGAGAACCGCGCTCTGTACGTCGCGCGGGTCCACACTCCCCGTGCGGCCGTCGAGGTGCTCGAATTCGATGGGGCCGTAGCTGCGCATGCGCAGCGCGAACCCGCTCGCGCAGAGGCTCACGCGCGGCGGTTCGAACTGCGATACTTCCTCAAGGTTACGCGGGCCGAGGAGTTGCGTGCGCGTGCCGGTGGCGAGTTCCCACGCGTCCACGAGTCCGCCGGCGCGCGCCGCGAGCAGGTGCGTGCTGTCGGTGGTGAAACACAGCTCGTTCGCCGCGGATTCGCCTTGGAACACCAGCACAGCGCGCCCTCTGCGAACGTCGCGGAGCGGCGTTCGTTGTTGGTAGTAACCCGCTTCAGCGGGTTTCCCAAACACCGAACTGAAAAGCAACACAACTCGAAGCGGAACTCGCGGACGAACCGCTTGCGCCATCGAACTGTTCGGCGTTGCGCTGCGGTGTTTGCGAAACCCGCTGAAGCGGGTTACTACCAACAACCGAACCCGCTGCGCGGGTTCGCACTCACGCGTACCGCTTCTTGATGCTCGGAATCAGGTAGTCGCCGAACGCGCTCGCGAAGTCGTACTTCGGGGCGTGGCCCCAGTCGGCGCGGGCCGCGCCGTCGTCCACGTCCGCGGGCCACGAGTCTACGATCCCTTGCCGCTTCTCGTCCACCTTCGTGGTGATGTCCGCACGCGGGAAGGCGCGGCGCACCACCTCTTCGATTTGCGCCGCGCTCGGGGCGAACGCGCCGATGTTGTAGACGGTGCGCGTGAGGTTCTTGCGCGGCGCTTCCATCAGGCGGAAGATCGCGTCCACCGCGTCCGGCATCGCCATGAACGGGATGCGCGTATCGGGGCGCACGAAGCACGCGTAGGGTTGGCCGCTCGCGGCGGCGTGGATCATCTCCGGGGCGTAGTCGCTCGTGCCGCCGCTCGGCACCGTTTCCGCGGAGATGAGGCCGGGGAACCGCACGCAGCGGAAATCGACGCGCCCGCTGTGCGCTTCGGCCGCGAGCTGTTTGTAGTGCCGCGCATAGTAACGGCCGAGGTGCTCGCAGTACAGCTTGTTCGCACCGTACATCGTGGTGGGCACGTTGTGGTCGTCTTCGGCCACCTTGCCGGCGCGGGCCTTCGTGTCGAGGTCCGGCACGCCGAACGCCGCGATGCTTGACGGGTAGAAGAACGCCACCGGCCGCCCGTGGCTCTCACCCTGCTTCTGCGCGAACTCCAGCAGGTTCAGCGTGCCTTCCACGTTCACCTTGTGAGCGAGCGCCGGGCTGAACTCGCTTCGCGTGCTGAGCAGCGCCGCGAGGTGGTAGACGTGATCCACTTCGTACTGCGCGAGCAGGCCGTCTAAGAGCGCGCCGTCGAGGATCGAACCGCTCACGGCCTGTCGCACTTTCGCCGCAGATTCCGCCGGGAGCGGGTTCAGGTCGAGGGTGACGATGGGCCGGTCGCGGTCCGCAGCGAACAGGCGCGAGATGAGCGCGTGCCCGATTTCACCGGACGCGCCCGTGATGAGCACTGAAGGTTTGCGTGACATGCAACGTGTTATACGAAGCGCCCGGCGCGCCGGGTCTTCAAGTGTAGGTCGCTCGCTCCGCGAGCGACCATTCGCGGTGCGAGGGGCGCATTCGTTGTTGGGAGCGCCATAGGCCGCTCGCGGAGCGAGCGGCCTACTCTTGCAGAGCTACTTCTTTGCCGCGAGCCACTCGGCCAATTCTTTGATCTGCGCGGCGGTCAGCGTGTCGCCGAACGCGGGCATCAGTTTCGCGCCGGGTTTGGTCGCCTTCGGGTCGCGGATGTAGTCGGCGAGCCACTCGGCCGTGCGCCCGGGGCGCTCGGCGATCTTGGACAGGTTCGGGCCGCGCGAACCGCCGACGCCGGGGCCACCCTCTTCACCGGCCTGTGCGTGACACTTCGCGCAGTGAACGTCGTACAGCCCTTGCGGCCCGGCCGCGGGCGGCTTGGATTCGCCGCACCCGACGAGAACGGCGAGCGAACAGACGAGCGCGAACCGAACGAGCATGGAACGGCACCCGCGAACGGTGGGACCGCGGACTGTTGTATGAGCGGACCCCGCGACGAGGGCGCGCGTCACATCCGTGTAACGGTTTGCGGAAGATTCTTTTGACGCGCGAGCGGTTCTAACGTTAGTATTTGGTGAAGTGCGCGGTTGATTCTCTCCCAACCCCGCGCCGCCGGTATTGGCATTCCCTCGGAGACTTCCGCCATGACCGCGTGGGCCACAATCCGCCGGTTCGGGGCCGCGCTCGCGCTCCTCGCGGGGGTCGTCGTTGCGCCCGTCGGCGCGCAACCCAAGAAGCCCGCGCCACTTCAGCCGAACCAAAGCGCCAAACTCACGCCCGCACAACTGCGCGAACAGGCCGAAGCCGCCGAGCGCGCCGGAGATTGGGAACTCGCCTTCAACAACTACTGCCACCTGTTCGTTGCGGATCGGGCCGCGCCGAACGTGCGCGAGAAGTTGAACGGGACGCTCCGCCGCGCGCAGCAAGCGCGCCGCCACCGCGACCCCGGCTTCGTGCGCTACGCGAGCGACATGAGCCTCGGCAACGGGCTCGATCTGTTCGCCGAAGTGGTGCAAAAGATTCCCGGCGCGTATGTGGACCGCGACAAAGCCGCTCCGCGCCAACTGTGGGCGTCGGCCATCGAAGAGGTGGACCGCGCGCTCGGCTCGCCGGTGTTCCGGCTCGCGTTCCTCGACGCGCCGAAACCGGAGCAGTTCGAAGCGTTCCGCGCCGCGCTCCGCCGCGATTGGGCGAACCGAATCGTCGCCGATTTCAAAGACGCGCGCACGCAATTGCGCAACCTGATCGGCGCAGCTCAAGACGCCTTCGCCGTGCGCGTGCCCGCGGCGCTCGCGGTCGAGTGCTCGTTCGGCGCGTGCAGCGGGTTGGACGAATACTCGGCGCTCGTCGCGCCGCAGGCCAGCGCCGCGGTGCCGGACCTGAGCGCGGCCGGCGTGTACCTCGCGTACGCGAAGGCCGAACTGACGGTGCAGGCCATCGGCCCGGGGTCGTGGGCCGCGCACCACACCGCGCTGCGCCGCGGCGACCGCGTCACGCGCGTCAACGGGCGCCCCACGGCCGGCCTCGGTTTGCAGGGCATCGCCGACGCGCTCCGCGCGCCCGTCGACGGCGCGCACCTCCTCGAAGTCACGGTGAGCGACGAACCGCCGCTGGTCGTGCGCGTCCCGGTGGCGGTGCCGAGCGTGTACGGGGCGCGCCCGATGCACACGAAGGACATCGGCTACATCCGCATCGGCTCGTTCAACACGAACACCCCCCGCGAACTGGACGACGCGATCGCCGCGCGAAAGGCCGACGGGGCCCGGGTGCTCGTGCTCGACCTGCGCGGCAATCACGGCGGCTCGTTCCTCGCGGGCGTCGAAACCGCGCGGCGGTTGCTCGCCCACGGGCTGATCGTCACCACACAGGGCCAAGCCGCGGAAGTGGCGAACGCGGTGTTCTCGTCCGAAACCGGAGCGGCGGCGCACGACATCCCGCTCGTGGTGCTGATCGACGGCGAAACGGCGAGCGCGGCCGAAGTGGTCGCCGCGGCGCTCAAAGACAACAACCGCGCCACGCTCGTCGGGCTGCCGAGTTTCGGGAAGGGCACGATGCAGTTCCCCATGAAGCTGACCGCGTTCGACGAGACCGACGCGAACGGCAAGACGATCAACAAGACCGGCACCGTGCGGCTCACGGTCGCGCGGTTGCTCCCGCCCAGCGGCGCGTACCACGGCACCGGGATCGCGCCGCACTTCCCCGAAGCGGACCCGACACTGCAACTCGAACTCGCGGCCGAAAAGGCGCTCGAACTGCTGCCCCAAACCATGATGCGGATGATGCCCGCGGTGCCCGCGGTGCCCGGCCAACCGTAACCCGATACCGCTGCAGCGAGCGCCCGCACCGGGGGAAGCGCCGGTGCGGGCGCTCTTCTTTTCCGCCCGGCGCGCGGTCCGCGTGCCAAACAGTTGTTCACGACCCGGAATCGTTGGTTTCCCGACCGAATAAGTGGTTCACCGGCTCCGCGAAGTGGTTCACCCGCTCCGGAAAGTGAGTCACGCGGTGGGGTGTGCATCTCCGCGTGAACCAATGCGCTCGACGAACCCGCCCCGCGCGAGCGGGGCGCGACGCGACCCGCTACCATATCCGCATGACCCCTAACACGCTGACTGCGGCCGAAGTCGCCGCCGCCGACGCGCTGATCGCGCTGGCGCTCGCCGAAGACCTCGGCACCACCGGCGACCGGACCGGCCTCTCCACCATTCCCGAAGGCGCGCGCGGGAAGGCCGCGTTCGTCGCGCGCGGGCTTGGCGTGGTGGCCGGGCTGCCGGTCGCGGCCCGCGTGTGCGCCGCGGTGAGCGCCGAATTGCACTTCACGCAACTCGTGCCCGAAGGCACGACCACCTCGAAGGGGCTGGCGCTCGCCACTGTGGAAGGGCCGCTCCGCGCGCTGCTCGCGGCCGAGCGCACGGCGCTGAACTTCTTGCAGCGGCTCAGCGGTGTGGCGAGCCTCACGCGCAAGTTCGTTGATGCCTGTGCCGGGTTTCCCGCGCGGGTGCTGGACACCCGCAAAACGACCCCGGGTTGGCGACTGCTGGAGAAGTACGCGGTGCGCGCCGGCGGCGGCACGAACCACCGCATCGGCCTGTACGACGGCATCCTGATAAAAGACAACCACCTCGCGGGCACCGGCGGCGACGTGCGCGCGACGGTACTCGCGGCCCGCGCGTACCCCGGTAACGCCGGGCTCCCGGTGGAAGTGGAAGTGGACACGCTCGACCAACTCGAACACGCGCTCGCGGTCCGCGCGGACATCGTACTGCTCGACAACATGACGCTCGATCAGTTACGCGCGGCCGTGGCGCGCCGGAACGTAATCGCGCCCGGCGTGCTGCTCGAAGCGAGCGGCGGCGTGAACCTGACGACGATTCACGACATCGCTTCAACGGGCGTGGACCGCATCAGCGTGGGCGCGCTGACGCATTCGGCCCCGGCGCTGGACATCGGCTTGGACTACCTCTCGTGACCTCTGCAAGAGTAGGCCGCTCGCTCCGCGAGCGGCCATTGGTGCTCGCAACCGCCTGAGCGCAACCGCCCCGCGAATGGTCGCTCGCGGAGCGAGCGACCTACACTTGAAGCATGACCCCAACCCCGCGCGAAACGTGGCACCTCGACACCGACCGCGTCGGGCGACGCGTGCTGGTGTTCGACGAACTCGAAAGCACCAATACACTCGCGGCGCAACTCGCTGCGGAACCGGACGCGGACGGCCTCGTGCTGATCGCGGACGAACAGACCGCCGGCCGCGGGCAGCACGGCCGCGTGTGGCAGAGCCGCCCCGGGTCGTCGCTACTCATGTCCGTCGTGCTGAAGCCGCCCCAAGAGTTGGTGCGACCGGTGATTCTCACGGCGTGGGCCGCGGTCGCGGTCGGCGACGCGATTCTGTCGCTCACCGGCGCGCAGGCCCGCATCAAGTGGCCGAACGACCTGCTCATTCGCGGGCAGAAGTGCTGCGGCATTCTGATCGAGCAGCGCGGCAGCGGCGCGGACATCACTACCGTCGCGGGCATCGGGCTGAACCTAAACCAGACCGCGACCGAGTTCGCGCAAGCCGGCCTACCGAACGCGACCTCGCTGGGCAGCGCGGCGGGCGGAACGTATCTCGACCCGCGGGCCGCCGCCGGCGTGCTGATCCGCGCGCTCGACCGCGAGTGGGTGCGCCTGCTAAACGGCGAGCGCGTCGCGGTAGAAGCCGATTGGAAGTGGCGCGTGGGGTTACTCGGTCGGCAGGTGCTGGTGGAGCACGCGAACGGCGAAGTGAGCACGGGCCGGCTGCGCGACATGGCGTTCGACGGTCTCGAACTCGAAACGCAAGACGGCTACGCGCGCGCGATCGCCCCGGAAGCGGTCGCGCACGTTCGCGCTCAAGCGTGAGGAACCGCCCGTGAGCAACGGCCCGCAGATGACCGACGCCGAGCGCGCCGAGTTGGAAGAACGCCTCGCGCGCATGCTCACCAAACCACTCTGGGACGGTGATCGGTTGTTATGGTTCGCCCGCGATGACGCGGACAACTCGCAGATAGTGACGTGGCAACCGGAGACACAAGAGGAACTCCGCGCCGCCGATCTGTTCTACGGTGCCGCGCGCGGCCTTGGCGCGTTCGCCGAACCGGTGCCGAAGGGTAAGCACTTTCGCCGCTCCCCAGAAGAGGCGGCGCTCATTGCTGGCATCTTGAAGAACCGCGAGGAGGACACGGGCTATCTCGTGTACGCCGATTACTTGACCGAGCGCGGTGAACCGCAGGGCGATTACATCCGCGCCTGCGTGGAAGGGACGCGACTGCAGCCCGGTTCCCCGGAACTCGCGACTTTCGACTGGCGTGCCGATCTCGTCGTGAGACACGCAGAAGAGTGGTTCGCGCCGCTGGCTGAGTTAGGGCTGCGCCCCAAAGTGAGTGGTGGCGAGTTCAATCCGTGGTTCTGGCTTTCGTTCAAGCGCGGCGTGATCGATGAAGTGAGCATCGACCGAGCCGGCATCTTTCCAGAACACGCCAATCGACTGTTCGCCGCTGCACCTTTCCTGCGCAAACTCTCCTTCGAACCCGGCCACTTCAACGGCCGCGCACTCTCGAAGGTGAAGCAACTTGCGCAGCTCGAAGAACTGCAACTGATGGGTTGCGGCGCGAGCGCGCACGACCTGCGCGCACTGCTTCGTTCAAAACACCTCACCGGATTGCGGGCGCTCCTGATTGGCGGGAACCCGGTCGGCGACGAGGGCGTGCGGCACCTGTGCGCGTGGCCGCACCTCGCCCGCCTTACCACGTTGTACGTATCGCATTGCGGGATCACTGCCGCCGGGATCGCGCGGCTCGCCGCGTGCCCGAACATCGCTCGGCTCAAGCGCCTTGAGGTGGGTGGGAACGTGGTGGCCGGCGCGGACGCACACGCGCTGCTCGGTTCGTTGCACCTCGACGCGCTCGAAGAACTGGAGTTCGGCGGACTGTACTTCGACACAACTACTGCGGTCGGCTTCGGCGGGTTCCCCAAGCTCCGTTCGCTCGACTTGGGTTCCACCGCGTTTGAGGGCGGCGGGTTCGCGGCTCTGATGCCAAACGAGTTTCCGGCGCTGGAGGTTCTCCGGCTGAATTCGTCGCGCCTCACACCAAACCACTTGGAAGCGCTCGCGGGCGCGCCGTGTGCCGCGCGGCTGCGCGAACTCCGCCTTGCTGATTGCGACATCGGCTTCGCGGGCCTCGCGGCGTTTGCGAGCGGAACGTACCCGAAGTTGGAAGTGCTCGATCTGTCGCGCAACCGACTCGGCGGGCGCGGGGCGGCGATCCTCGGGCTGTCCGCGAAGCGCTTCCCGGCACTCACGAACCTGAAACTGTGGGACTGCAACATCACGCCCGAAGGCGTCGCGGACCTCGTGCGCGGGAAGCTCACCGCGAACCTCACGACTCTCGATCTGAGCAACAACAACATCGGCCCGGCGGGTGCGGAGGCGCTGGCACGGGCACGCCACTTGAAGAAACTCAAGACGCTGACCGTGAGCGAGCGGAGTGTCGGAAAGAAGGGCCGGGCCGCGCTCGTGGCGCGGTTCGGCGAGAGTGTGGTGAGTTTCAGCTAAGGGAGCCGCGATGAGCGAACCGCAACTCACGGACGCCGAGCGCGAGCGGCTCGCGGCTGTCGCGGACCCGCCGTATTGGGGCACGTCCGGCGGCGGGCTCTCGCTGTACTGGTACCGGCACGACGGGCGCGGCGGTCGCGAGTGGCAGTCGTGGACCGTTGGCGGCGACGACGAAATGCGCGAGGCCATTCGGTTCTACGAGATGGCGAACCGCATCGGGCCGTACGCGCGCAAAGTGCCGCCGGGCGAACCGCACGCGCGCAGTAGCGACGAGCGCGCCCTCATCGCTGGCGTCGTAGCCAATCGCGCCGAAGACACCGGCTGGCTGGTGTACGCGGACTACCTGACCGAGCGCGGCGACCCGCAGGGCGACTTCATTCGCGCCTGTGTGACGTGGGACCGCGCGAACCCGGAACCGGATTACGACAGCGCCGAGTACCAAGCGCTGCGGGCGATGGCGACGGAACACGGCGAAACGTGGTACGCGCCGCTCGCCGCGCTCGGGGTAAGCCCCACGAACCGCGAGGGGCAGTTCGCACCGAGCAACTGGCTCTCGTTCCGCCGCGGCGTCATCGACCAACTTACCGTCGATTCGCCGCACCTGCTTCCGGGGAGCGCCGAGCGGCTGTTCGCCGCGGCCCCGTTCCTGCGCCGGCTCGAGTTCGCCCGCGGGCAGTTCGACGGCGCGGGGTTGGCGCAAGTGCCGCAGGTGGCACAAATCGAAGAGGTTTCGTGCGCGACGCACTCGATCACCGGCGACGAACTGGCACGGTTCCTAAAGTCGCCGCACCTGCACGCGCTGAAGTGCCTCAGCTTCATCGCCACCGAAATCGGCGACACCGGCGCGGAAGCGCTCGCCGCGTGGCCCGGTTTGGCGCGCCTCGAAGAACTGTCGCTGTGGGGCTGCGAACTGACCACTCGCGGGCTGCGCGCCCTCGCCCAGTGCCCGAACTTGCTGCGCGCGTGGCGGCTCGATGTGGGCCGCAACCCGGCGGCCGAAGCCGCGGTGCCCGAACTGCTCGCGTCGCCACACCTCGTCACCGTTCGCGACCTCGACCTGAGCGGTTACGCGCTCACACCGGCCCTCGCCGAACTGTTCGCCACGGCTGCGTTTCGCACCGCACTCGCAGAACTCGACCTGTCGTATTCGACAATCGCGGAGGGCGCGCTCGCGGCGCTCGGTCGCTGCAAACTGCCGGCGTTCCGCACGCTCGTACTCGATAGCGCGTCGTTCAACGATGACGACGACTTTGGCCTGCTTGCCGAAGCCGACTTCGCCGGCGCGCTCGTTGAACTCGATCTGTCTAGTTGCGAGATCACCGGCTCATTGGATTCGCTACTTTGGCCGGGCACGTTTCCGCGGCTCCGCGTGCTGAAGTTCGGGTTCGCGCAGCTTTCGACTGCGGCGGTCGAACAGCTCATCGAAGCCCGACTCCCCGCGCTCGAGCGCCTCGATCTGTGTTCGACGAACCTCGACGACGACGACGCGGAGCGGCTCGCGCGCAGCCCGCTGCTCGACACCGTGACCGAACTGGATTTGCAATACAACGCAATCGGATTGAAGGGGGCGCGGGCGCTCGCGCGCTCCGAACACCTCGCGCGCATCAAGCGCTTGTGCGTGGACGGTGATGCGGTCGGCGCAGCGGGGAAGCGCGCGCTCTTGGATCGCTTCGGCGAGAGCGTGATGGAGTTCCGCTGAGCACGCTTTCGCCTACAACAGCGGTTCACAATTCGCTCGAAGGATTCGCGCATGGCGGTTCCGTCCGACCTCATCGTTTCGGTTTCCGGCATCCGCGGCATCGTGGGAGCGGGCCTCACGGCCGAAGCCGCGGCCCGGTTCGCCGCCGCGTTCGGCTCCACCTGCGCCGGCAAGCGCGTCGTACTGTCGCGCGACGGCCGGCCGAGTGGCGACATGCTGCGCCACGCGGTCGCTGCCGGGCTGCTCGGCGCGGGCTGCACGGTCGAAGACATCGGCATCGCGCCCACGCCCACCTGCGGGTTCGCGGTGCGCGCGAGCGGCGCGGCCGGCGGCATTCAGATCACCGCGAGCCACAACCCGGCACCGTGGAACGGCCTGAAGATGTTCGGGCCGGACGGGGCCGTGCTCCCGCCCGAAGGCGGCGCGCTCGTGCGCGCGTTGTACGAAACCGGCGACTTCGCGCGCGCCGCGTGGGACGGCATCGGCAGCGTGCGCGTTCCCCCAGATGCCGGCACCGACCACGCGCGCGCGGTGCTGGACACGGTGAGCGTCGCGGCAGTCGCGGGGCGGCGGTTCCGCGTGTTCCTCGACGGCAACGCCGGGGCCGGCGGGCCTCTCGGCACGTCGCTGTTGCAAGACCTCGGCTGCGACGTGATTCAGTACGAGTGCGAACCCACGGGCCGCTTCGCGCACGAACCGGAACCGGTGCCGGCGCACCTCGTGGACGTGTCGCCGTGGGTGAAGCAGCACGAGTGCGACATCGGCTTCGTGCTCGACCCAGATTCGGACCGGCTCGCGCTGATCGACGAGCGCGGCGAGTGCGTGAGTGAAGAGTGTACGCTCGCGCTCGCGGCCAAGTGGCGGTTGCGCCAGCAACCGGGCGCGATGGTGGTGAACATGAGCACGTCGCGCATGAACGAGGACATCGCGACCGCGGCCGGGTGCCCGTTCTTCCGCTCCGCGGTCGGCGAAGCGAACGTGGTCGCGCTCATGCGCGGCACGAGCGCGGTAATCGGCGGCGAGGGCAACGGCGGCGTGATCGACCCGCGCATCGGATGGGTGCGCGACCCGTTCGTCGGGATGGCCTTCATCTTGAGCTTGATGGCCGACGAGCGCAAGCCGTTGTCGGTTCTAGTGGCGGAACTGCCGCAGTACGCGATGCTGAAAACGAAGTTCACCGTGCCGCGTGAGAAACTCGCCGGTGCGTTCGCGGCGCTCGCGGCGCGCTGGCCGGACGCGCGGACGAATCGCGACGACGGCTTGCGCCTCGACGGCGCGGACTGGTGGCTGCACGTGCGCGGCAGTAACACAGAACCGGTGGTGCGGGTGATCGCCGAAGCGCCGACCGCCGACCGCGCGCGCGAACTGTGCGACGCGGCCGGCGCTGTGGTGCGCGGCGAGTAACGGTTTCGCGCCCGCCCGTTGACACTGTGCCGCCCGCGAGATAGATAATACACTTCCCGATCGCGCTGCGGCGCGGTCGGCACCGAACACCACACACCAGAGCCGAACCGCGGCTCGCCAACGGGGTATGCGAATGGGTCTGCGGATGCGCGTTCACGACCGGGAGCCGATTGGGGCGGCTCTGCGTCGGTTCAAGAAGCTGATCGAGCGCAGCGGCATGAAGGGCGAACTGCGCGCGCACGAGTATTACGAGAAGCCGTGCGAGGCGCGCCGCCGCAAGGAAGCCCGCCGCAAGAACGCCATTCGTAAGGCCGCCAGCACGCCCCGCGCCTGAGTTGCCCCCGCTCATCGCACCACCTCAAGCCCGCCGCGCCACTCGCGCGCCGCGGGCTTGTGACGATTACACGTCTGCGTCCCAGACGATCACTTTCCCGTCTTCGGTGCCGGCCGCGCCGAGCGCGCCGTCCGCAGAGAACGCGACACCCGCCAATCTACCAGCTTTCCAGTCCAGCACGCGGTCCGCGCTGAGTGCTTGCGCGTTCCATAACGTCACGGTGCCGTTCGCCCGAGTGCACGCGATGGTGCCGTTGGGGTGAACCGCGAGTCCGCTTACGAACGCGCGCCCGGTGTGAACCAACTCGCCCGCCTTCGCGCCGGTGAGGGCGTCGAACACTTCGACGGTGCGCGCCGCGGAGCGCGCGAACAGCTTCGTGCCGCACGCGGAGTACGCGAACTGATCGTACGCAGTGGTCGTCTCAAGTTCCCACCGCGCGACGCTCTCACCGGTGTTCGTGTCGTGAACGGTCACGAACTGCTTGCACGGGAACGAGCCGACGTTCGTAGCGAACGCGACCCGCGTGCCGTCGGCGCTCACCGCAGCCCCGGTGCGGAAGTAGGTGTGCGGTTCCCACTTGTCGAGCCGCCACAGCAGCTTCATTTCGGGGAAACTCCAACAGGTGAGCGCGCCGGCGGCGTTCTCGGTGCGCCCCACAATTACGCGATCCGCGAGCGGCGCGAACGCGGCCTGCTGCCACGCGGTGCGAATCGTTTCGACGGTCGCGCGCCGATTCGTGTGGCGCAGCTCGATCAGTTCCGCGCCAGAGCAATAGCCGAAGAACAGGCCGCCGGGAGCGAACGCGAGCGCGCGCCCGCCGTAGCCGGTGGCGGTGTAGCTCCACGCCGGTTCCGCGCCGGTGGCGTCCCACACTTCCGCGAACGCCCCGGCTCGGAACTCGTTGCTCGCCGCGGCGACGAGGCCGTTCGGCCCGAGCGCAACAAGGCCGAGCGCCCGCGGGTACTTGCTCTGCAACACGCGCACGGCGCGCCTCCGCTACAGGTCCGCGTCCCACACCACCACGCGCCCGCGCTCGCCGCCGGCGGCGATCCGCAGTCCGTCCGGGCTGAAACACACACTCCGCATCCGCCCGATTTTCCAAGTGAACGCCCGAACTTCGGCGAAGGTGGCAGCGTCCAGTACGCGCACGGTCGCGTCGTTGCTCGCGGCCACGAGGTAGCGGCCGGTCGGGTCGAACGCCACCGCGGTGAAGTGCTTACTCGCGGTGTTCATCACCTTCGTGGGCTTCTTATTGAGGTCGGTTGCCTCGAACGCGTACAGCGAGCGGCCCGCGAGTACGACGATTCGTGCGCCGTCCGGCGACGCCAGCGGGCGCTCCGCGAACGCCACCGGGATCGGCACCACCTGAAGCAGTTTTGCGGTCGCGGTGTCGCGCAGGATGAGGAGCGAGATGTGCCCGGCGTCGAGGCGCAAGCCCGGGAACCGCGCGCCGAGGGCGGGGACGTTGGGAACCACTTCGACCGTCGCGCACCTGTCGCCGCCGGGCAGTACGCACGCGCCCTGCCCGACGATCACAGGTCCGTATTCGTGATCCGGGGCGTCCCACGCGAGCGCGAACTCGGACGCGCCCGCGCAATCGTACCGTCGGAGTGCGTCGCGGACGCGAACGAGCGCGAACGCGCCGTCGGGCGCGAGCGCGAGGTGCGTGCAGATCGCATCCGCCGCGAGGCACACGTGCGGCCGGTCGGTGAAGGTGTACCGCGTGAGGCCGCGCCCGCCGACGAACAGCGTGCCGTCCGGGTGGAACCGCAGCGCGCCCAAGTTGTTTTCGGTGGGTGCGGTGAACACGCACCCGCCGGTCGCGGTGTCCCACACGTCCACTTGGCTGGTCCACCCGCACGCAGCGAGGCGCGCGCCGTCGGGCGCGAATGCCAGCAGTTCGTAGCGGTTCGCACCGCTGGTGAGCACTTGCATGGCGTTACTCCGCGTCCCAAACGACCGCCCGCCGCCGGAAAGTGGTACGAATTACACCCGAAGCGGCGCGCGGACGCAATCCGCGTAACGGCGGCGCGCGGCGGGGCTTGCACTTCGGGCGCGCTTGCGGAACAATATCCCCACTCTCACCCGCAGGTGCCGGCCGATGCCGCAAGACGCCAACTGCCCGAAGTGCAAGCACGTGTTCCCGGTCACCGAAGCGCGGCACCCGTTCACAGTGGCGTGCCCGCGGTGCGAGGGCGATCTCACCGTCGAGTTCAAGAAGCCCGCGACGCCGCCCGAACCGGGCGAACCGCACTACGAACTCCTCGTGAAGCCCGGCGCGCTGCCCGGTACCAGCGGCCCGCCGCCCGTTCCCAAACGAAAATCGGACGACGACGACACGCGCGGCGGCGGCTCGATGATGGTCGTGCTGCTCAGTGGCGGCTTGGGGTTGCTGTTCGTGCTCCTCGGTCTTGGAGTTACCGGTTGGTACCTGTTCACGCAGGTCGATACGTCTTCGGGCTATGTGAATCGCAACAACTTTAGCAACAACAACCGACCGGGGAACAACTTCAACCCGACCCCGGTGCCCAACCCCGGTGGCGGGGGCGTGCGCCCGAATCCGAATCCGAACCCGAACCCCGGCGGCATTCGCCCGAATCCGAATCCGGACCCGTTCCCGCCCGCGCCGAACCCGTTCCCGCCGAACCCGTTCCCGCCGGAGCCGGCGAAGCCCAAGGACACGTTCGAACTGCGCCCGGTGAACGGCACGCCGGATCGCATCACCCCGCCCACCACCCTCGCGGCGAACGAGTCGCACGCGATCCTGCTCCCCGGGCGCGCCGAACACGTCGCGGTCGGCGGCGGCGGGCGGTACATCGTGTTTCAGTTCCCGCAGCAGCGCCGGTTGGCCGTGTTCGACGCGAGCGCCGGCGACCTGTTGCCCGATACGGGCGACCTCGAAGGCAACGGCGGGCTGATGGCCGCGGGCGCGAACAAACTGGTGGTGCCGAGCAACCAGCGGAACAAGTACCGCGTCCTCTCCCTGCCCGGGCTTCAGCGCGAGAGCGAGTTCGAACTGCCCATCTTCCACGGCGCGCGCGGGCTGGCGATGGGATCGCGCACGAACGGGCCGCTGCTCGCCATCGACCCGTTCGGCGAGACGGTGCTCATGGACCTGACCACCGGTAAGGCGGTCGAAGGCTCGCGGGTCCGCAACGAGTGCCCGAAGCACCAACTGCGCGCCACCGCCGACGGCAAACTGTTCCTCGTCGGCGACAGCTACAACGACCGGGACAAGTTCAAACTGCTCGACGAACAGGGCCAGAAGTGGAGGCTCCGCGACCCGGACGTGGCCGCCGCGTACATCAGCGCCGACGGCAAGAAGTTGTACGCGAAGAATCAGGTGCTGACCGTCACCGGGAACCAACTCGCGGGCACGCCGACGGGCGCGACCGAGAGCGTGTGGTACGTCCCGGCGGTCACCAGCACCGGCGACTACTTCCTCTCCGTGTACCTGAAGAAGGGGCAGTTCCCGCGCACCAAGGACGCGGTCGTCGTCACGCTGTTGAAGGGCACGAACGTGAGCGCACCGGTCCTCACCGCGTGGACGGGGCTGCCGGAAACCGCGGACCTCGTGAGCGTGTTCGGCAACAGTACCGAAGTGCTCGACAAGCACCTGTTCCTGATTCCCGAAGCGAAACTGCTGGTGATTCTGAACAAAGACCGCACGCGGCTCGTGGTGCGCAAACTGCTCATCTGAATATCTTAGGAGTTACGCAGTTGCTGGTTGTGGGAGTCGGTAGGCGGGTCTGGTGAGGTATCCGCGCACCGCGTCTCGCACCAGTTGCAGTTTGGCCGCGAGCCAACTGACCCCGGTGGTAAACCGA